>JAEIGA010002341.1_pt1 | contig 30267 bp, 22 predicted proteins | sample 9270691 | NCBI WGS metagenome assembly JAEIGA01 (sample SAMN17057246, study PRJNA624740) | gut metagenome | biome: biome; isolation source: fecal sample | host: Bos grunniens | place: China: Xizang | collected 2019
TATGTCAATACTCCGTATGTTGCAGGAGCAAATGATGACTCTGTTCTTGAAAACACTCCAAATGGTGTTCTTGTGATTCCTCAGGAATGCACATTGGATAAGGCAGAACTTGTGATTGAATTTGATCAGATTGCGCCATCTGGTAACCTTGTAAGCCAGAAAAAGACCCTGAGCCTTGGAACAAAATGGCTTCCAAGCAAGCATTATGTCTACACAATCACTTTCGGTGCAGAAGAGATTTTGATTTCACCTACAATTCTTGATTGGACAGTTGTTGATGACCTTACAGTCCCAGTGGAATAATCAAATCATAAAACATAAATAAATCAATCAAACTAATCCTATTTATCATGAAAAAGTTTTTATTTTCCGTTCTTGCTGTGGGAGCAATAGTAGCCTGCACCAAGTCTGAAGTGAAGTACGACGAGTCTTCTGAAATCGCTTTTGCTCCTGTGGCGTCAGTAAACACAAAGGTTGCAGGTGCGATTGAATCTACAACTTACCCGACTAATGAGAATTTCCTCGTATGGGCTTACTGGCAGGATGTTCCTGCTGGCAGTGACAAGAATGCGTTTACTGCTCCGACAACTTACATTGAAGGTAAGGAATTCAAGAATGCAACAAACAAGCTTTGGAAAGGTGCTAATAGGTCATACTATTGGCCAAAAACCGGTTCGCTTGTATTTGCTTGTGTAAGCCCGGCTGATGTTTTTACTACAATCCCGAATCATTCATTGAGCGATAATAAGTTTGATTTTAATTATTCAGGTCCGTGGAATACTGCGTTGACTAGAGATTTGCTTTGGGCTAATTGCGCAGCTTCTTACAATGAAGCAACAGCTGGTACAACAGGAGTTCCTGTAGAATTCAAGCACGCTCTTGCATGGATTACTTTCAAAGTAAAGGGTGAAGGTGTAGCACCGGGTGCATATACAATGACTAGCTTAACACTCAACGACGTTAATACAACCGGTGATTTTACTTCTCAGGATAATGGAAATTGGTCTAATGTAATATATCCTAACACTTACAATGTATTTGCTGGTTCACAGCCTCTCACAGCCTCTTTCGTTGACCTCGAGACAAACCCAAGAGGAACTCTCGTAATCCCTCAGACTAAAGACGCTGATTATATTGCAACTCTTAAGTATACTAACGCTACAGGTGATAATCCGATCAACGAGAAAATCGACCTTAAGCTTGGAAGAGGTTGGGAAATAGGTAAACACTATATCTATAACATCACTTTCAACCCTACCGAAATCCTCATAGCTCCTACAGTCGAGGACTGGGTGCCAGTTGTTCAGGATATAGTTTACTAATCAAATGCACAAACAGCACCTCATATCACTCCTGATGACCCTGGTATTGGCATCCTGCATATCTTCGGTGGAGATGGTGCAGGAGCCGATTGCGTTCAATCCGGTCATCGGGCATGAGGTGAGGTCCGATGATATGTCCGTCCCATTCCCCGAAGACAAGACCTTCGGGGTGTGGGCTCTGGACAATCAGTCGTCAGAATACATAAGCGACACTGAAATCGGCTGCAAGGACGGCCTTTGGTCTTCCGAGTCGCTTCCATTCTGGCCGACCAATTCAACTTTGGCATTTTATGCCTATTCGCCGTGCAGCCTTCCGGTGAGATTCTCCAAGGGCGTTATGACATTGGACGGCTTCGATGTCACCCGCGACGGCGATGATGTGCTCTTTGCACAGACTCCTTCCGGACTTACATCAGTGGAGGGAGAAGTCAAGCTTCCGTTCAGCCATGCCTTGTCCAGGATAGACATGCGCATCGCCAGCGGATATGGAACAGATGTACAGGTGCGTATAGACAGGATAATACTTAAAAACGTGGCGACAGTGGGAAATTACGACTCATCCTCTTACGGGAAATGGACTGTCGACAAGTCAACCGCCACCGACATCGTGTTCTATGATTCTGAGAGGGACGGACAATTCCTCGCAGGACCCAGGATGCAGTTCATCGGTGAACTGCACACGATCATACCCCAGAGACCGGGCTCTGTGATCGAACTATATTACGCTTTCCGTGTGGACGAGAGCGACTGGATAGAAGGCCAGAAGGATGTCACTGAGGAAATCGTGATAGATTGGGAACCGGGCAGATACTACACCTATTCCCTTACCATTAACGAGCGTACGCTCACATACACGACCGGCATAGGTCACTGGATTGAAAGATGATTGACATGAGATATCAGGGATATATAAAGGCCTTGGCTGCAGCCGTTGTCATCAGCATGGCATCGGCCTGTATGAAGGCTGACATTGATTACGGGACATCTGTCGGGGAAGTCTCGATAACCCCTGTTGCATCTGTTGCCGCAAAGTCTGTACCCGGTGCTGTCATGGGCAATACATACCCGTTCGAAGAGACAATGGGAATCATGGCCTTCCATAGTCAAGCCGCGCCTGGACCATGGAGTGAAGATGATGTAAAGGAAGCAGCTGAAAACGATCCGCATATCGATAAAGGAGAGTTCGGATATATTGCAGAACATGGTGCCTGGGGCGGGATCAAGACTACTCTGGTTGACGGGAAAAGACAAAATGTAGAACGTAATCCTTATCAATGGCCGGAGGAGGGTTCATTGATTTTCGCCGGCTTCAGCCCATACTATAAATTTGAGGCTGTCAATTTGGACAACCTGACAAAAGAAGGTAAACTCAAAGAAATAAAGAATATGATTACCTTTGATGTCGAAAACAGAACCATGAATGTAAAGGGTTATACTGTCGGACAATATATACCTATGACTGCAGAGCAGATTGCCGATCCTGATCATGAATATATCAACCGCTCCCAGAGCGATGCGATGTTTTTCATGCCTGAGGTCACGGGTGGTAAATATGTGGGTGTGAACAAGCTCAGTGCCTATCCGGCACGCTTTTATCATGCCCTTTCGCTTGTGGAGTTCAAGGTAAGGGCTGAGGATGACTATGATATGGATCGGATCCATATCGACAGGATCACCCTTGAACAGGTGTATCATACAGGGGATTTTTCGGCTAAGGTCAATGATGACGGAACCATTGCGGCAAAATGGGAGAATCTGATCGGTCAGAGAGATATACATATATTCGGTGACGAAGGAGGTCACGATGGCAAGGATGAACTTCTTATGGATATGGACCTGCGCTCAGTTGCACAACTGCTCATAATTCCGGGACCGACACATCCAATTACAGTGGGATGTCATGTATATACTATGGGAAAGTATTATAATCAGACTTTTGTTGTAAATCCGAAGGATGTCGGTATCGAGAAATGGGAGATCGGAAAAAGATATGTATATAATCTGACAATCGGTCTGAACAAGATCACCTTCTCGTCCCAGACACACATGTGGAATGATAATTAATGGAAAATGAATCGTAGAATTTCATATATAATATTGTCTGTCCTGGGCTTTGCTCTTCTTTCATGCATGAGGGAGGAGGGAAGTGAAATGGTCAAAGGACCAGCCATGATCTTCTCTGCATCTGAGCCCATGACAAGGGCATTTATAGAGGATATAAACCGTTCGGGAAATGAACTGGTTGTATACGACTATATGACTGGTATAGAAGGCACCCTGACTGTTGATCCGGATGACAGATGGTACATCGACCATGCCAGAATACATTGCACCGTCGACGGTCAGCAGTTTTGGGATTATGTCTCCGGAGACGAATATTTCTGGCTATACGGAAGCAACCACAGCTGCTTCGGATGGCTTTTCAGCGGTCCGTCAGGAAATAATACCATCACCTTCTTCGGAGAGCATCCGCATTTTGAAAAGGATTCGTTCCGCCTGCCTCTGCCTGTGTACAAATTTACTCATGCTTCACCGATATATGACTTTCTCTACTCTGATGTCACCAAACGCACATATACCCAGCAGAATCCTGATTCGTCTCCTATAGCTTTGAAGATGAATCATCTTTTCTCTGCTTTCAGGTTTACTGTCAGGAGCGTGAGGCAAGACCCTGTGACAATACACAGTGCTGTACTTAAAGTCGTGACCCGGAAGAAGGCGACGATAGATTTCGAGGATCCAGTAGATACGGTTACGGGAGGTAAGCCTGAAGTCATATATACAGAAGCACAGAGCGACACACTTCAGTTGAAAGACATAAATCATAAACTGACTGGAAGTTCTGCTGCCATTAACCTTTTCGACCGTAATGATGTGGAGGCTTTCCGCATGATATGGCCTCAGGATGAGACTGAGTTTGCATCTGCTGCTTTGGAAATCAGATTCGAGGATGAGACCAAGCAGGGTGAGCAGACCAGGACTTTCCAGCTTAACAGCCTGTCGCAGAAAGAGTGGCTTGCAGGGACCAGATACTCTTATGAGATTGTATTCACGGACAAGGAAATCACGCTGACATGCGAAGTCCTTCCTTGGAATAAAAAGGAAATTGTCCTGGATTTTACTGAAGTCGTTGTGGTTTCGGATAAGATCCAGTGGCATGACAACACTATAAGCCATCTTGACGAGCACACAGGCGAGGTGCTGCTTTTCAACAATACGACAGCTGCAGAATGTTATTTCAAGATAGACGCTCCGCAGGGAGCGCGATGGATCGCTTCGTTGGTTCCGGTCAGCGGGGCGGGTGCCGCGGCATTTGAGTTTGTTGATCCTGATACAGGAGTCGTATTGGATGAAGCGAATCCACCTTCAGGCAGTGTAGGTGAAATCGGGAAAATCAAGGTCAGGGTGAAGGATCCTTCAAAACCGACTGATACAAATAAAGCCAGGCTCAGGATTGTGGTCAGCACTGCTAATGTCCAGGACCCCCAGGTAATAGTTGTCGAGAATCTTTGCCCCGGACATGACTATAACGAATACACTCTTGTGCAGAATATGATTTACTAGGATGAAATTGCGGATATACATATTGATTATATTGTCTTTAGGCCTTTGTTCCTGCACTGCGGATCTGAATGACCTTCAGGTCCCGGGCAAGGATTGCATCGCCTTGACCTTATATAACACCTCGATGAGCACCAAGGCGAATGGAGATGTTACTCTGGACTCAGGAACTGCAAGGGAACGTCTGCTCACGAGACTTGATATATTTCTTTATCCCGAAGGAAGTCAGACGTGTGCATTCTACAAGCATGTTTCCGGACTGAACAATGCCTCAGGCTCTGAAAAGGTACCTGTCTATGTTTCAGAAGAAACCGCCTCTGCGCTGTTCCCGGGCGATGCCACCGAGTGTGATGTATATGTGGTTGCGAACATGCCTGATAATGTGAATTTTACAGGGCATGAGAGTGTGGCGGATATAAAGGATATAGCCATACGGTCGGAAGAGTTCAAGGAAGTTGTCGCCTCGGACGGAAGTTTTGTGATGCCGGAAAAGTTCATCATGGAAGGCTCCTGCAAGGCTATCAAGTCCGGAGAATCCATCACAGGATCAGTCCCTCTGAAGAGGGCTTCCAGCAAGATTACAATGACTATTCTGGTGCCTGAATTCCTTAAGGTAAAGGCTACGGATGCATCTGCCAATGAAGATAAGGAAGAGATATGGCGTCCATATTTCATCGATCCGGCAAAGCCTGAAAGCGGCATCAACTCCATGCATATCGGGCTGCATAAAGGACTTTTGAAGACAATGGTTGGAGATGACAATGTCATTGATAACACTGACGTTACAGAAAATGCAGACCGGTTCGAAACGTTGTATACAAGTAATTTTTCATTCCTTGATAAGACTGAGAAAGAATTTGACGAAGGAGGGGTGAAAGTCAATAAGAGTTATTATAGATATACCTGTGATGTATCTTTCTACACCTATGCACTGGATTGGGTTGGACAGGAGAATGATGTCCAGGCGCCTTATTTCACCCTTATGATTCCTTGGAAAAGGGATGGGGATACCCGATTTACTACCTATTATTATCAGGTCGTTGTGAACGGAAAGACAAAGAAAGTGGAAAGGAACTACTGGTATGATATTTATCTGAATATCGGTGTTCTCGGCTCACGTATCTATAATGAACCTGTGGAACTTCAGGACATGAGCTGCTATGTCCTTGACTGGTCGGATGGGGATGCAGGGCTAAAGGAAGACGTCAATCTTAACGAATGGCGTTATCTGGTTGTGCCTGAGACATATATCGAGATGAACAACACCAACAAAGGTTATCTTCCTTTTGAATCATCGCACAATGTGGCATGGACACTAGAGTGGCCGGGAAGTCTAAGCGGACTGGACGATATCGAGAAATACAACTCAAATAACAGATATTCTGCTTATCATATCAATTGCAGTGGCAAGACTCCTGTCTCTGTGCAGTTGTCGGGGGTGAATAACAGTTCGTTTACAGTGTCGCCGACAGGTGACGAAATAGTACTGACCAATGCCATTCCGGCAAACGTATATTCTCCGATTTACTACCATCTGAAGGTCTGGCTTGACCTCACTCCTAATGGTGTGCTTGACGCAGACGAACAGAGCTTTGTCGAGAGGGTGGTCTTTGTGCAGTATCCCCCGATTTATATTATTCCGAGTCAGAGTGCATCTCAGTCTGTATTTGTTAATAAATATAACAAACATAGCCAGAATATCACATATAATAACGGCAAATACGTTCTTGCACAATGTCCGGGAACTTCCGACAGCGGTGACCATATGTATGTGATAAATGTGTCCAGTTTCAATGCAGACGATAAGTTTACATACCTGGATAATGAGGAATATGCCTATATCATCGGAGACCCGAGAGTTATAGAGTCAGATACTGATCTCAATGATGATGGATGGGATATGTCCGGAAGCTGGCAGGCAGATGCGAGTGGAAGGAAATTGACATATTATTATCCTGCAGCCTCCAATCGTAATGGAGGTGAGTCTCGGATTTTCCAGGTAATATCTCCGAAGTTCAGAGTAGCATCTTTCCTGGGAGGTTATAGTAACGGATGCACTCCTGAAGGAGCCGCAATGCGATGTGCGTCATATCAGGAGGCGGGATACCCTGCCGGGCGATGGAGACTGCCTACTACTGCAGAGATCAACTTTGTGATAAGCCTTCAGCAAAAGGGTGCTATCCAGAACATCTTCTATGGTGGTAACTATTACTATTCTTCTACAGACCAGGTACAGAACCAGTCTACCATAAACATCAGGGCTATCGACTGGAACAGCAGCAGCTTTACAGGCTCTGTGCGTTGTGTTTATGATGAATGGTACTGGGGATCTGAGCCTGAAGCGCGTAAAAACGCTGGGTTTGCCGGTGGTTATGAGTTTACCTGGGGTGATGCTCCTCGTTAAAATGAACTTATGATGAAAAGGATTCTGCTATATATATTCTCTACGCTTTGGCTGCTGGCCTCGTGTCAGGAGACTGAGTTGCTTGATCGTCCTGTCGGGGGAGACTCGGAGGGAATGGTCGAGGTGTCGTTCAGCGTGCTGCTTCCTGATGAAACAGAGGCTACGAAGGGATTCGGCGAAAGCCCTGCTACGGACATAAAGAACATGTATGTGATAGTTTTCGACGAGAACGGATACTATATAGATGCTCATAAGGCCACATTGCTTGATCCTGCTGCAGACCATGGCAATCATAAATATGAGCGTGATTTCAAGGTGACTCTTCGTAAGACCGAAAAGGAAAGGATAATCCATTTCATAGCGAACTGTCCTGCTGACCTGATACACTATGGCCATGAAAGTGATATTATTTCAGATCTTTATGTATCAAGAGGTTCCCAGATGGAGACTGCGTACTGGTACAGGACGGAAGTATGGTATATCAAGACTAAGGAGAATACAAATCTGCTGGTGGATGAGGTAGCGGATAAGTTCAGGTGTGTCCCTCTGTTGAGGAACTATGCCTCTGTTACAGTGCTTGACAAAGTTGATGACAACGTGTTCGACATGGAGTCATATGCTGTATATAATACAATCGACAAGGGTACGGTGGCGCCATATAATATCGAGGCCCACGGATTTCAAAGCTTCATAGATGGCGATAGCGCCCTTATTCCATATTCAACCCTTCGGGATACTTATAAATATTATGGACACGCCTTGCCGAGTGCAACCTTGAAGACTACTCTTTCGGATTCGGATTTTCTTGCTCCTGGCCAGCCTACGTATATGTATGAGCGTAAGGTCTCAGTTCGAGCAGGTGCCGAGCATCAGTGGAGCGAGTCGCCTCCTCATATCATCATCAAGGGAAGATACAACAATGCGGCGGCTTATTCATACTATAAGGTGGACTTGCTGCGACGTGGTGATGATAACAAGAGTTATTACTATAATATTCTCAGAAACTTCCAATACACCTTTACTATAACGACCGTCGCCGGCCCCGGTTATCCTACTCTTGAAGAGGCAATGAACAACCCTGCCGGAAACAATCTTGCAGGAGCAACTGATACTCAAGGATTTACCAATGTCTCCGATGGTCTGGGACGTATCTTCGTGAGCTATACGGACACGACATTGACTTCAAACAACGCAGTCAAGCTCAGATATAAGTATGTGCCGAGTATACAGAATTTCAATCAAACAGCCAATGACAGAGTGCTGGTGGAAGGTATTCTGGACGGTACAGGTTCCGTGATCAAGGGGAGAGTGGACGGTCACACGGATCTTACAGGCGAGATGCAAGGCTGGAGAGAAGTAACACTGAATGTGCAGAATCCCGGGGCAATTACCCACCTTCAGGAAATATATCTGAATGTGACAGATAATGCCAACCTTCACAAGACCATCCGCTACAGGCTTCAGAGGCCACTGCAGATGAAGGTGAACTGCTGGCCGAAATATATCGCCAAGGCAGCAGGAAAGCTTATGGATGTAGCTCTCCGAATTCCGGACGACCTGACTCCTGACCTCTTCCCATTGGATTTTGCAATTGAGGTCAGGGACCATACATTGTCCCCTGATGCCAGTCAGCCGGATAATGTGATGCCGGTTGAACCGTCACTGTCGATTGTACCGGAAAAGTCCGGAAAGAGGTCATATCATTTTGTGAAGACCATAGATACATATGAAGATTATCAGGCTCTCGAAATGTATGAGGGACTGAAGCTCATCAGGACATACTGGCTCACGACCAAAGCGGAGAATAAGTCGGAAGTGTTTGTATATAACAAGTATTTCAATCTTGCCTCAGATGAGTTCTTTAATGCAGAATCGTTCACATTGCTGACTTTCCCTGACGGTGTGCCATCTGGGGCAGGTAACCCTGTAAGTTTCCATTTCAACATGAATAGTGTCACTCCTGTTACGGTGACCCTTGAGGGATTGAGTTTCAGCAGTACGGATCCTAAAGTAAATACCTACGAATATATTCCGACAAACACAGGCAAACAGATCCTGCCTACAATGTACACTATAAATGAATCCGGTAAGGTAAAGGTAACTCTTTCAGCTCCGCCACATTATGCAGACGAATCACTTGAGGTCGAGCAATCGAGTGAAGCAACAATCAACAAACTGACGGTGACTTTCACTCATGTGAACTCTAACGCTCCAGGTGCAAATACAGTTACTCCTGCATTATCTGTATCAGGATCAGGTGAAGTCACTTATTCGAGAGTGACCCGGCAGCGTAGCGGACGTAATCCATACACATATACGATTACTTTCGAAAATGTTGTTTTCACCGGCATTAACAACACATCTGTAGTTACTGCAAGCTATAGTCATACAATCACTAATAATCGCGGTCAGGTGACACATGAATGCTCCCTCAGCGGCTCTGCAACCATCGGCGAGCTGAAGTCACACCCGACGATAACAATGAAATAATTTACACATACCATTATGAAAAGAATCTTAATCATTTTTGCCGTTTTCGCGATGGCATCATGCGCATCCCAGACCACAGCATCTGTGGATAGGATGCAACACAACCCAAACAGCACCAATACAGAGACAATCCTGCATGTGTGGAGCTGGAATTTCCCTACAATAGCCCAGAACATGAAGAAGATTGCAGATTCCGGCTTCACCATGATCCAGACATCACCTGTGAATGCATGCTTCAGTCCAGAAGGCGGAAATGTCAAAATTCTTGACGAAAAGGAAGGCAACTGGTATCATTATTACCAGCCTACCGACTGGACCATCGGCAATAATATCCTCGGCACAGAGGAAGAGATGAAGTCTATGCTGGATTCGGCTAAGAAATATGACATCCGTGTGCTTGTGGATGTGCTGCCGAATCATACGGCATTCAATATCGATCTGGTGAGCGACGAGTTCTACTCAGCGGTTGGAGGCCGTGAGAAGATGTTCCACACCAAGGGTCTGGAGGGAATCAGGGACTATAATGACCGCACCCAATGTACACATCAGGGAGTGGGTGGCCTGCCTGACGTAAATACAGAAAATCCGCTTTTCCAGAAATACTATATGGAATTCGTGAACAAACTTATCAGAATGGGTGTACGAGGCTTCCGTTATGATACGGCAAAGCACATAGGGGTTCATTCCGACCCTCTCGACACAGAGGCTGGAGTGAAGGAAAACGATTTCTGGGATGTGGCGACAGGCCGCAAGGAAGTGCTTGGAGTGTCACTCTGCATCCCTTATGACAGCCTTTTCGTATATGGGGAGGTGCTTCAGGACAGAAATGTCCCTGAGGAGGAATATGCAGGCTATTTCGGTCAGACAGCCTCCACTTACGGACATGTTCTGCGCGAAGCTCTCTGGAAGAGAAACGCAAAGGCGGTAGATCTCCTTGACTGGTACCATCGGGCTGCTCCTGAATACCTTACTACATGGGTAGAGAGTCACGACACCTATTGCAACGCCAACGAAAGCGCAGGGCTGACAGATGCTCAGATCCGCACCGGATGGGTCTTCCTGACGGCTCGTCAGAATGGAACACCTCTCTTTTATAGCCGTCCGATGAACTCTACACGCGAAAATTATTTCGGAGACAATCTCCTCGGAGCACGTGGAAACGACGAGTTTTTCCATCCAGAAGTTGTGGCTGTGAATAAATTCCGCCGGTGCATGAACGGACAGACAGAGGATGTGCAGATTGCTGAAGACGGAAAGACAGTCGTTGTAAACCGCGGCGACAAAGGTGCAGCTGTGATCAATTTCTCGCTTGAAGAAGTCCCTGTCGCACTTTCCACCTCGCTTCCTGACGGAGAATATCAGGACAAGGTATACGGTAAGACATTCATGGTTGAGAACGGATGTCTCAAAGGGACTGCAGCTCCTGAAACTACATATATAATTTGTAAATAAATTTACTTACATTTGCACGCTGAACCCAATAGAAACAATATTTAATACATATACGCATTATGACACTTATTGAAAGCATCATCGCGCGTGCTAAATCAAATAAACAGCGCATCGTGCTCCCTGAATCACTTGAGGAGCGCACACTCACTGCTGCCGACCTGGCTCTTGCAGACGAGATTGCAGACATCATCCTTATCGGAAATCCTGACGAGATCTTCGCACTCGCTGAAAAGCTTGGTCTCAAGAACATCGGCAAGGCTACCATCATCGACCCTGCAACAAGCGAGAAGACAGCAGAGTACGCAAACCTTCTGTATGAACTCCGAAAGAATAAGGGCATGACTCCGGAAAAGGCTGCACAGCAGGTGCTTGACCCGCTCTACTTCGGCTGTCTCATAATCAAGAGCGGAGATGCAGACGGACAGATCAGCGGTGCTCTCTCTACAACTGGCGAGACCCTGCGTCCTGCCCTCCAGATCATCAAGTGTGCTCCGGGCATTACCTGCGTCAGCGGTGCAATGCTCATGATTACCCAGACTCCTCAGTATGGCGAGAACGGAGTGCTCGTTGTAGGTGATGTTGCAGTGACTCCTATGCCTGATGCTGCACAGCTTGCTCAGATTGCAGTCTGCACCGCACAGACAGCAAAGAGCGTAGCCGGTTTTGCTGACCCTAAGGTGGCTATGCTTTCATTCTCTACTATGGGCTCGGCAAAGCATGAGGTTGTAGACAAGGTAATCGAGGCAACAAAGCTCGCTCGCGAACTCGATCCTGCCCTTAAGGTGGAAGGTGAGCTTCAGGCTGACGCTGCTCTCGTTGCTTCTGTAGGTCAGAAGAAGGCTCCTGGTTCAGAGATTGCAGGTCATGCAAACGTGCTCGTATTCCCATGCCTTGAGGTAGGTAACATCGCCTACAAGCTTGTTCAGAGACTCGGAGGAGCAGACGCAATCGGCCCTATCCTCCAGGGTATCGCCCGTCCGGTCAACGACCTGAGCCGCGGCTGCTCTGTGGATGACATCTACAAGATGGTTGCCATCACCGCATGTCAGGCAATGGATGCTAAATAGGCTTGTTAAAAACTATGTTGATAAAAAGGCTATGTCATCAGGGCATAGCCTTTTATTATTGGTTACCTTAGCGGCCTATATCGAATAACCTGAACAAATATGAGCAGCGCAGAAATTACCATTGTCAAAAGAGACGGAAAACGCAAGACCTTCTCCGTGGAGAAGATCAAGAATGCAGTGCGCAAGGCCTTCCTTTCGGTAGGTGCGTTCGCAACTGAGGAAGATCTTGTAAACATCCTATCACATGTCCGCATCACCGAGGGCATGAGCGTGGAGGAAATACAGAACCAGGTAGAAGTGGGACTTATGGCCGAGCAGTATTTTGCTGTAGCCAAGTCATTCATGCTCTACCGTCAGAGACATAGCGAGGACCGTGAGGTGCGCGACCACCTTGATTTCCTCATCCAGTACTGCCAGGCTGAAAATGCAGCCACAGGCAGCAAATACGATGCGAATGCCAACATAGAGAAGAAGAACCTCGCGACCCTTATCGGCGAACTTCCTAAGAAAAACTTCATCCGTCTGAACCGCAGGATCCTTACCGACAGAATGAAAAAGATGTATGGTAAGGAGCTGTCAGACAAATACATACGCCTGCTTAAAAACCACCATATCTATAAGAATGACGAGACTTCTCTGGCCAATTACTGCGCCAGCATCACAATGTACCCTTGGCTGCTCGAAGGTACTAAACCCATTGGCGGCAACTCGATAGGCCCGACTAACCTGAAGTCATTCTGCGGCGGTTTCATCAACCTTGTGTTCATGGTGTCAAGCATGCTCAGCGGTGCCTGTGCGACTCCGGAGTTCCTTATGTACATGAACTACTTCATCGGCAAGGAATACGGACTCGACTATTGGAAGAATCCTGATTTTCAGGCGGACAATTCAGTAAAGAAGCGCACCATCGACAAGGTTATCACTGACTGCTTCGAGCAGATCGTCTATTCCATCAATCAGCCTACCGGAGCGCGTAATTTCCAGGCTGTTTTCTGGAATATCTCTTACTATGACAAGAACTATTTCGACAGCATCTTTGGTGAATTCCGTTTCCCTGACGGAGCGAAGCCGGACTGGGATGGCCTTTCATGGTTACAAAAACGTTTCATGAAGTGGTTCAACGCGGAAAGACTCAAGACTCCGCTTACATTCCCTGTGGAAACAATGGCACTTCTTACAGAGAATAATGAAGTCAAGGACAAGGAGTGGGGAGACTTCACTGCAGAGATGTATTCGGAAGGGCATTCATTCTTCACTTACATGAGCGATAATGCAGACTCACTGGCTTCATGCTGCCGTCTGCGCAACGAAATACAGGACAACGGATTCAGCTACACCCTCGGCGCAGGTGGTGTATCTACAGGATCCAAGAGTGTCCTGACTATAAACCTTAACCGATGCGTCCAGTATGCAGTCAAGAACGGACGTGACTATATGACATATCTCGCAGAAGTCATCGACCTCGTACATAAGGTGCAGCTTGCATACGATGAGAATCTTAAGTCACTCAAGGAGCAGGGAATGCTTCCTCTGTTTGACGCAGGATTCATCAATATCGGACGTCAATACCTTACAGTAGGCATCAATGGTCTGGTGGAGGCTGCCGAGTTCCTCGGAATCGAGATCAACGACAATCCACAGTATGTGGAGTTTGTACAGAACACTCTTGGCCTTATCGAGGAATACAACAAGAAATACCGCACCAAGACTACGCTATTCAACTGCGAGATGATTCCTGCAGAGAATGTGGGAGTGAAACATGCGAAGTGGGATAGGGAAGACGGCTATGCGGTGCCTCGCGACTGCTACAACAGTTATTTCTACATCGTCGAGGACAAGTCCCTGAATATCATCGACAAGATGCGTCTTCACGGCCGCAAGTATATAGAGCATCTCACCGGCGGATCGGCCCTGCATCTCAATCTGGAAGAGCATCTCTCAAAGGCTCAGTATGCACAGCTGCTTAAGGTGGCTGCTCAGGAAGGTTGCAACTACTTTACGTTCAACATTCCTAACACTATCTGCAACAAGTGTGGACATATCAGCAAGCACTATCTCAAGGAATGTCCGCAGTGCCACAGCGAAGATATTGATTATCTGACCCGTATCATCGGTTATATGAAGCGTGTCAGCAACTTCTCGATGGCGCGTCAGGAAGAAGCCTCGAGACGTCATTACCATCGTAACGAAGGCAAACCTCTCTGCTGATGCTGAAGTGTTACAGTTATGATATTGTCTGCCAGGAGGTCCCTGATGAGATCACCCTGGCAGTCAACATTTCATGTTGTCCCAACAGATGTCCCGGCTGCCACAGTCCATGGCTTTGGAATGACGAGGGGCAGCCTATGACAGAAGAAATGCTTTCATCACTGATAGGACAGTATTCGTCGGCAATAACCTGCTTCTGCTTCATGGGTGGAGACGCTGAACCATCAGAGGTGGAGAGACTCGCGAGATGGATACAAAGCAAATATCCGCATATTAAGACAGCCTGGTACTCTGGAAAGGAGACTCTTCCGGAAGGATTCTCGCTTGAGGCCCTCGACTATCTTAAACTTGGCCCGTATGTAGAAGCTCTCGGAGGTCTGAAATCGCCTTGTACAAATCAGATTCTCTATAAGGTACACAAAAATGGAAGATTAGAGAAATGCTGTCTCAAGTGACTTGTGACGGCATTTATTTTGTTGTAACTTTGCCCGCTAAAATTTCGGATAATGACTGTAAAACCAATAATATACCAGATGCTCCCGAGGCTTTGGGGCAATGAAAAGGCCAGACCTAAGAAAAACGGCACTCTTACTGATAACGGCACAGGTAAATTCTCTGACATAGACGATGCTACCCTCAAATACATAAAATGGCTGGGTTGTAGCCACGTATGGTACACTGGCATCCTTCGCCATTCCACACAGGCGGCAGAAGATGGCTGCATGTCTTCTCACCCTCAATTCGTCAAGGGAAAAGCCGGTTCTCCATATGCCATCTGCGACTATTATGATGTCAATCCTTATCTTGCTGATAATCCGGAGTATAGGATGGATGAATTTGAGCAGCTCATCAAGAGGACTCACGACAATGGCCTTAAGCTTATAATTGATTTCGTTCCTAATCATGTCTCACGTGATTACGGAAAAGTCAATCCTGTTCCGGGACATCCCGTGCTTGGCGCCGACGATGACAGGACGACACATTGGAAAAGCGAAAACGACTTCTTCTACTATATAGGTCAGGCCCTCAAGCTTCCGACTCCATGTCCCAAAGGGATGGAGCCATATCAGGAGATACCTGCCATGGCAACGGGAAATAACTGCTATACTCCTGAGCCTGGCATCAACGATTGGTATGAGACAGTAAAGATCAATTATGGAGACAACCATACCTCCACATGGGACAAGATGGCCGACATCATAGACTTCTGGGCATCCAAGGGCGTGGACGGTTTCAGGTGTGACATGGTGGAGCTGGTACCTCCGCAGTTCTTCAAATGGCTCATCAGCAAGACCAAGGAGAAGTATCCTTCAGTCATTTTCATTGCAGAAGTCTATAAGAAGGAGCTTTATAGAGAATACATCAAAGAAGTAGGATTCGACTTTCTATATGATAAATCTGGATTATACGACACTCTACGCAGCGTAGTGGAAAAGAGCGTGAACGACAACGGAATGCCTGTCGAACTCTGGCAATCTGCAACAGGGATCACCCGTAACTGGCAATTTCTCTCTGACCTTCAGCCATATATGCTTAATTTTCTGGAAAATCATGACGAGCAGCGCTTCACTTCCGATTTCTTCGGCAAGGAGATGTCAAATGCATTTGCCCCGCTTTTTGTGTCGCTTTATCTCAACACTGCTCCTTTCATGATATATTTCGGTGAAGAAGTAGGGGAGAAGGGCATGGATGAAGAAGGCTTCAGCGGAAAGGACGGCAGGACCACTATTTTTGACTGGTGGAGCATCGGAACGGTCAGACGCCTCAGAAAAGTCATCAGGAGCGGCAAGTATGAAACCATGAGTCCTTCGATTTTGACCAAGGCCGGAATGAAGCCGGAAGAGGCGTCATTCTTCTGTCGCTTCGCGCAGTCAATACGTTTTGCAGCGTCGGACGATGCCATCCGCAAAGGAACTACCTACGACCTATGTTACTGCAATTACAGCTCTGACGGCTTCAACAAGGACAGACATTTCGCATTCCTTAGGGATTATGAAGAACACACACTTCTGATTGCAGCAAACTTCTCGCAGTCCGTGTGCAGGATGGACATAACTATTCCGGCACATGCCTTCGAGTGGATGGGGATTCCTGTGACAGAATCCCTTCACCCGGGCTCGGTAATTGAAGTTACAGTCCCTCCTATGGACGCAGCAGTGCTTCAGATAGTCTAAGTCAGACCGACAATAGCTTTGTTGGATGAACGGTCAATAAATCCTGTCATGTTCTCAGGGGCCTTATACATCTTTACATAGACCCCGTCGTGAACGCACTCCAGAGATGATATGGCGTCTTCATCGATGAATCCGTCTCTGTTTACGGTATCTATAGTAAGATATCCTACTCCCAGGGAAGTGATATTCTGAAAGAAATGGGTTCCCTGACTAGGCTCTATCTGGAATCCTGGGATAGCTGTCTCTACTATCATCTTAGCTTCCGAAATATCACTCCAGAGCACTGGTATGCCAAGCCAAGGATCGGATGAGCCCCAGCGTCCGGGACCTACAAGCAGATACGTATTTCCTGTCTTGGACAGCTCAGAGTTCAGGGCTGAAATTTCAGCAGCCATCTCACGTGTATGGGCACTATCGAATGTATCCGATGGCACATGTATGATATACTTCATACCATCTATATATCCGGATCCCAGTGCCTTGGAAGATTTCAGATACACCTTCGTTATCTGTTCGGAAGCTTTTTCTATGGTAGTGGAACTGTCATCAGAGAACTCTCCGACCGGCCGCACCTGCAGAAGCTTGAGCACAAGTCCGGAACCGGAAGAAGAGTTGTATAAGTCTGCTGCGAATTCTATTTCCACATCACACATCAGTTCTTTCCTGCATATTTCCATAAGGTCCTGAAGAATCTGTGCGAGAGGATATCGGCCGTATTTCAATATCGAATCGAAGGAAATCACACGTGGTCCACGGGCTGTGATCCCTGGAACCATTCTGTTGTTTTCCATACTGAAGGTTGAAGCGACAAGCTCAGGATGAGGGTATAAGGCAAGCGCCTCAGCGACCTGAGGATGCGCAAGATTGACACCTTCATTCATGGATATCTTAAATGCTCCAGGCCTGAGGTCAAGGGCATACATATCCTTCTGTGTGTCACGTAATGCCAGCTTAGGGTCGGATAGCTGAAGTATCTTCTTCGGGTATTTAGGACTGAATCTCAGCGTCTTGCCTCCATCTACAACAGTCTTTCCAAGTCCGAAAGCCAGGTTCACTATCCCGTCCTCAGCCTTCTCGTTTCCGATAGGGTAGAAGTTCACCGATCTTGCAACACCGGAAATCATAGGATAGTAAAGTCCGTCATGCTCCGAACCGCATATGCTCTGCACCACAACGGCCATCTTTTCCTCGCTCAGCAGATTTGCCGTAGTCTGAATGTATGTCCTGCTGCCGCTGTAGAAAACAGAGGCATACACGCTCTTTATGGCCTTCCCAAGCATACGAAGCATCTGGTCTCTATTCTCCACAAGAGGTACCATGTATGTGGAATACACCCCGGCGAACGGTTGGTAGCTGCTGTCTTCCAGTTTTGAACTCGAACGCACGGCAAAAGGGGAGCGAGCCGTATTTACATATACTCTGAGCTGGTCAACAAGGTTTTCCGGAAGACGTGCAGCGACGAATTCGGACAAAATCTCCTCATCTGACAGGTCTGAGTCAATGACATACTGAAGGTCGTTCTCAAGGATAAACTGGTCGAAATAGTCAGTGGCGATGACAATTGTCCTGGGGATGGATATCTTCACGCCGGGATATTTATCTGAAAGACCGTATTTATAGACCATGCTGTTCAGGAAGGCCAGACCGCGGGCCTTACCTCCTAGCGAACCCTCACCCAAACGCGCAAACCAGATATGGCGGCCGTAGTTAGGTGCATCGAAATGTGCGATCACTCCACGTCCCGTAAGAGCATGAAAGTCATGTATCTGTTGCGAAACATACTCACGCATGGCAGCTACATCTGCAAACTGACTGTCAAGTACTTCCTTGAACCTCGCACCTAAAGTGAAGAGTCCTCGGGAATAGAACCACTTGGACATCATGTTCTTGGAAGTGTTGGCCAGAAGCACTTGGTCTGGGACTGTACGCATCAGTGCCTCCAACTCCTTCAAGTTGGCTGCACGGCCATATTCCCTGCGTGAGGCATCCCTGAAAACGAAGTCTCCAAAACCGAATTCTTCCTTTATATAGTCAGAAAGCTGAAGCATAAGTGTCTTGGAGTATTTCCTTAGGAAACCTACCTTAAGTTCCTTAGCCATAGCGGATATACTGCCTTGAGATGACTGGAGCAGAATAGGCATCATAGGATTATCCCGACGAATATGACGGACCAGATCTATGCCTGCATCGAGCTTTTCCTTATCCGGCCCCTCACCTCTATGGACTGTAAATCCTACGTCTGATATGACTCCGAGAAGGTTGCTTTTATACTTCTCATACATCGACATGGCATCATCAAGATTGGTTGCCAGGAGAATCTTCGGTCTGGAACGCTTACGTATTTTTCTCTGCTGCTCGTTAAGGGTCTCCTTCAGAAACTCGCGGGTCTGCATGAGTATGAGTTTATAAAGTTCCGGAAGATATGTAGAGTAGTATCTGACGGAGTCTTCGACAAGCAGTATAGCCTGCACGCCTACTCCAAGAATGTCATGCTCGGCATTCTGGAGATCCTCGAACAACTTTACGATAGCCAGGATCAAGTCAGCATTTCCATGCCAGCAGAACATATAGTCAATTGCAGAAGTGTCCTGAAGCGCCAGTCTCCGATATACTTCCTTCGAAAAGTGAGTCAGTAGTACAAATGGGAGGTTAGGACGTTCCTGCTTTATCTGGCCGGCAAGCGCAAACACATCCTTGTCAGTGACATTGTACATGCACATGACCATATCGATGCCCACTACGGTATTCAGCAATTCACGAGCCTCAGCTGCGGTCTGGACCCATATGAATTTTGGGGGATTGCTCAAATTCAGGTCAATATATTCCTGATAAATCTGAGCTTCTATCTGTCCATCCTCCTCAAGTATGAAAGCGTCATAATTACTGCAGATCATCAGTATCTTCCTGATTCTCCTGCTGATAAGTGACTCGTAGTCAGTTTCTTTCAGTTCTTTTAAAAGAACCGGCTCTATCGTATTCATATGTTACATCTTCTTCTGAATTCCGCCACGGTTATGGCAGTGGCTACAGCTGCGTTCAACGACTCCGATCCGGAGCAATCCTTTGGATAAGGCGGTATGTAAAGACGGTCGGATACCTTTGCGGCCATTTCCGACGATATTCCTTCGGATTCATTTCCTATGACAATCATCACAGGAGCATCCTTGCCTGTGGAAAGTTCGCGTTTATACAGATCTTTTCCGTCCAGGAATGTACCATATACCTTTCCTCCACGCCCGATCACCATCTCAGACACCTCCGGCAGGTCTACATAATGCAGCTTCACCCGGAAAATGGCTCCCATGGTGGCCTGCACGACCTTAGGGTTGAACACATCCACTGTATCCTTAGCAGCAAACACCGCATCAATCCCGAACCAGTCGGCAATCCGCAGGATCGTACCCAGATTACCGGGATCACGGATAGTGTCCAAAGCCAGGAACAGGCCTCCTTTGTCAAGAAGATTTCCAAGGCTTGACGGATCTGCAACATAGGTATCTTCCGGCTTTCTTACAACCGCAAGCACTGGAGAAGGGGAGGCAAGGGAAGAAATCCTCTTCATTGCCTCTTCGCCTATTTCGTCTCGCCTGTAAACATATTCAACGTGGAAAGGGGATTCCACAGCCTCATCGACCATCTTTTCCCCTTCCACGATAAAAAGTCCCGACTCGTCCCTGAACTTCTTTTGCTGCAGGGCCTTGACCTTCCTTATTTCATTATTGGATATTGCCATAATTAATATCCCAGAATCTTAAGCATTGATTTATACGTCTGCTCCTTGCTGAAAAGCTTGGTGGTGTAGTCGCCGTTTTCGTCCTTGTCTATGATGATGTGCTTAGGCGCAGGCTGCAGGCAATGCTGGATTCCACCGTATCCGGAAATCGATTCCTGATAAGCTCCTGTGTGGAAGAAGCCTATATACAACGGCTCGTCATCGCCATCAATTACAGGAAGATAAATGGCATTGGCATGGGCGTCTGCATTATAGTAGTCCTCACTGTCGCATGTCAATCCTCCGAGGAAGACGCGCTGATATTTGTCATTCCATTTATTTATCGGGAGAAGGATAAACTTCTGCTTGATACCCCATGTGTCGGGCAGTGTCACCATGAATGAGCTGTCTATCATGTACCATCGCTCACGGTCATTCTGCTGTTTCATGTCAAGTATCTGGAAGATTGTAGCTCCGGATTCTCCAACTGTAAAACTTCCGAACTCAGTGAAGATATTCGGCTCTGCCACCCCGCGTGCATTACACATGATCTTGATCTGCGAAATGATTTCCTCTGCCATATATTCGTAGTCGAAATCCGAAGCAAGGGAATTCTTGATAGGGAAGCCGCCACCGATATTGAGTGAGTCAAGTTCAGGACATATCATCTTGAGGTCGCAATACACTCCGACACACTTCGCAAGCTCATTCCAATAATATGCGGTATCCCTCATGCCGGTGTTGATGAAGAAGTGAAGCATCTTCAGCTTGAACTTTCTGTTCTTGCTTATCATGTTCTCGTAGAAAGGAACAATATCGCTATAACGGATGCCAAGACGCGAAGTATAGAAATCAAACTTAGGGTCCTCCTCCGAAGCGATACGTATACCAAGGTTTACCGGCACCTGTACAAGCTTATCAAGAGCCTCCAGTTCGTGCATGTTGTCGAGGACAGGAATGATATTCTTCCAGCCGTTATTGGCAAAGTTGGCGATATTCTCGATATAGGCAGGTTTCTTGAAACCATTGCATACTATATACTGATCCTTATTTACAAGTTCCTCTGCTTCAAGGGCTTCAATAAGATTAAGATCAAAGGCCGAAGAGGTCTCTAGATGGATGTCGTTCTTGAGAGCTTCCTTAAGTACAAACTCGAAATGAGAACTCTTGGTACAGTAACAGTAGTTATATGTACCCTTGTAGTCCACCTTGGCCATGGCCACGTTAAACATACGCTTGGCTCTCTGGATCTGAGAGGAAATCTTAGGCAGATATGTAATCTTGAGAGGTGTTCCATACTGGTTGATGATGTCCATCATATTGATGTCATGGAAGTGCAGTTCTCCATCTTCTACCATGAACTCATCCTGCGGAAACTCGAAAGTCTGATCAATCAGATCGATGTACTTGTTCTTCATTTAAGACAATGTGATTAAGTTGGTTTATCCTCTGGGACACCAATCCGACTCACCCGGATTGCTGAATATCAGCGCAAAGTTATCATTATTATTAATATATGTAACATTTGAGGACAATTATTTTGGTCAAAATTTTGATAAACGAGGAGATTAAGATAAATTTGCGTTCGATAAAATTCAATGAAGACTCTGAGAATCATAATATGCGCCTTCATGGTGCTGTTTTCCATCATGTCCTGCAGCACGACAAGGGTGTTGGGGGACGGTGAATTTCGTCTTGCTAAAGCAGAGATTGAAATAACTAACGACAAGGAATTCAATGCCAACACATTGACTCCTTATCTCAAGCAGAAACACAATGCATGGACCCCATTCCTTTATGTATATAACTGGTCAAACGGGACAGATAATTTCTGGGACAGGCTGGTCAAAAGAATCGGAGTCGCTCCGGTTGTATATGATGCATCCATGGTGGAAAGTTCAATTGAGAATATGCACAACCATCTTGAGAGACTCGGATACTACGGATCGGTAATCGATAGCGACGTAAGTCTGAAGAAGCGCAATGTTAAAGTACTGTATAAGGTCAGGCTTGGAAAACGTTATCCTATCAAGGATATAAAGGTTGTGCTGCCTGAAAGAGGGGAATTTGCCGAGGCCTTCATCAGCGATTCATCGGAAATGAGCCTTCATGTGGGCGATATTCTTTCAGAAGTAGCCTTGGAAAAGGAAAGCGAAAGGTCCAGCCTGGTGATGAGGGATCTGGGATTCTATGACTTCAACAAGAACTACTATTTTTTCGAGGCAGATACCTTGAGTGTTCCCGGATGTGCACTTCTTCAAATGACGATCAATGAATACACCAGGAACGAAAGCGAGAAGATGGCAGAGGCTATAAGAAAGTTCTATTTCAACAAGGTTACCATCGAATATCCGAAGACGATGAAGTTCAGAGAGAGCGTACTAAAGGGAATGAATACAATCATTCCTGGAGAAGAGTATAGCGAAAGTGCAGTAAATAATACATATTCAAGGCTTTCTGCTCTCAGGGTATTCAGCAGTGTAAATATCGGGATGACTAAGGTCGACACTAACCTGGTGGACTGCGCCATTACTCTTACGCAATCTAAAATGCAGGGATTCAAGGTGAATCTTGAAGCATCTTCAAATTCTTCGGGACTCTTTGGCGTGTCCCCACAGCTTTCATACTATCATAAGAACATCTTCAACGGAGGCGAGTGGCTGAACTTAAGCTTCATGGGCAACTTCCAGTTCAAGCTCAATGACAATGTGCGTTCCAATGAATTCGGAGTCTCGGCCGGATTGAGCTTTCCGCGTTTCCTTCTCCTGCCATACAGGTTTTTTAAAGGAGCGATACCTCGCACTGATGTAAATGTTTCATATAACTATCAGAGTCGCCCGGAGTACACCCGAAATATCATCTCCACATCATATGGCTACAACGGCAATGTCAGGAACCGCTTCTTCTATCAGTTCTATCCTATCCAGCTGAACATAGTAAATATTTTCGACCTTGACAGAAGTTTCTATGAGAATATCTCTGACGATCCTTTCCTGAGAAATGCCTACCAGAATCACTTTGACCTAGGAATGGGAGGTACTTTATATTATTCTACAAACCTTGAAAGCATCCCTAAGAGATCCGCCTTTTACACAAGGCTCCAGCTGGATGTGGCAGGTAATCTTCTCAGCGCCTTCAAGCAGTTCATGGAAAAGGATGCAGGCGGCTCAGGAATGATATGGAATACTCCATACTCACAGTTCGTCAGGGGTGAGGTTACCATAGGAAAGACATGGGTATTCGGTCAGAATGCCGGGCACTCTCTTGCGACAAGATTCGTTGCAGGTGCAGGATACGCATACGGCAATTCATCAGCCCTTCCTTTCGAGAAGCATTTCTATGGCGGAGGAGCCAATAGCCTCAGAGGTTGGCAGGCAAGGACTGTAGGTCCGGGACTTTCTCAGATGGACAGATCGTTCGTCATCCCTAACCAGACCGGTGACATGCGGCTGGAAGCCAATATAGAATATCGCTTCAATATTTTCTGGAAGTTTGCCGGAGCCATGTTTGTAGACGCAGGAAATGTGTGGACCCTTCAGGATGACGGGGGAGAAGACAGTATGAAATCCCGCTTCCGCGCAGATACATTCGCAGAAAGCATCGCAGCCAACTGGGGCCTCGGCATACGCCTCGACCTTGACTTCCTCCTGCTGCGTGTAGACATGGGTATAAAGATGCATGACCCTGCCCGCGAACAAAAATGGGTGCGCCCGTCACAATGGTTCAACCGCGACGGATATGCCCTCCATTTCGGCGTCGGCTATCCTTTCTAAACGTTACTTCTTATAGTACTTCGGCCAAAGGGTTTCGAGACGGGAGCGGAGAGCATCTTCCTGCCTGTTGTCGGCCGGCTCGTAGAATTTGCGGCCGGAAAGTTCTGCCGGCATGAATTCAAGGTCTGTGAAATGCCCCGGATAGTCATGGGCATATTTATAACCGTCAGAATAACCAAGCTCCTCCATGAGTTTGGTAGGAGCATTCCTGAGGTATAGCGGCACTGATGCCATCTGCGTTTCCTTTGCAGCCGCAAGGGCTTCATTTATGGCCATGTAAGCAGAATTGCTCTTTGCTGATGAAGCCAGATAAATTGTGCATTCGGCTAGAGGGATACGTGCTTCCGGCATACCTATGGTATGTACTATCTGGAAGCACGAATTGGCAAGCAGCAACGCATTAGGGTTGGCAAGACCGACATCTTCGGCAGCCAGAATACATAGACGTCGTGCTATGAAAAGAGGATCCTCGCCTCCGTCAAGCATCCTTGCAAGATAATAAACCGCTGCATTCGGATCAGAGCCCCTGACGCTTTTGATGAAGGCAGAGATAATGTCATAATGCATTTCTCCGCCCTTGTCATAGATGGCCACATTTTCCTGAAGGCACGAGGTGACGGTCTTGTTGTCTATCACCACTTCTTCACTTCCGGAGAAAGAATTGACCACTATTTCCAGTATGTTGAGAAGTTTTCTTGCATCACCTGCACTATGGCGGAACAGGGCCTCAGTCTCAAGCACATTTATCGTACGATGCGACAACACCTCGTCTTCCTTCAAAGCTCTTTCCAGAAGCATCTGCAGGTCACCCTTGCCCAATGACTTGAGGACGAAGACCTGGCAGCGCGACAAAAGGGGAGTGATAACTTCGAAAGAAGGATTTTCGGTCGTGGCTCCTATCAGCACTATCGTTCCGTCTTCCACCGCACCGAGCAATGCATCCTGCTGAGCCTTGTTAAAACGATGAATCTCATCGATGAAGAGTATAGGAGCGCAACCTCCGGAAAAAAGGGAATTGGATCGGGCTCTGTCTATTACATCACGCACATCCTTTACTCCGGCACTCACGGCTGAAAGGGTAAAGAACTCACGTCCCAAGGACTTTGCGACAATATGCGAGAGGGTAGTCTTACCCACTCCAGGAGGGCCCCATAATATGAATGATGACAAGTTACCACCTTCTATCATGTTCCGGAGAATGCATCCGGGACCTATAAGGTGACGTTGCCCCACATATCCGTCAAGATTGTGGGGCCTCATCCTTTCAGGCAGCGGCGGCAGCATGCGGCTGCGACCTATGTTGTTGTCATCATCAAACATCCTATTCTATTTCCTTTGCAAAAATCCAGCGTTTCTTATGCTGCTCCTTCTCGAAAGGATCCCACATCTGCTGGACCTTTACGTTAGTTTCAAGGTTGGCATTGGTCTCGGCATACTTGAAGCCCAACTTTCGGTAATTGTCGAAAAGGTCTGCAATAACCAATGAATTGACTCCCTTATTCTGATACTCAGGCAGCACACCAATAAGAAGGAGGTCAAGAGTATCCGGTCTCTTCCAATAAATGGTCTTAAGAAGATGGAACCATCCGAAAGGGAAAAGCTCTCCGTTGCATTTCTGCAGAGGCTCCGCAAGCGAAGGCATTGAAACTCCCGCAGCAATAAGTTCGCCCTTGTCATTCTCTATGAAACTTACCATCTTGAGGTCCAGAAGGCTGAGATATGTCTTCACGTACTGATCGATCTGCTTTTCAGAAAGAAGTGAATAACCATAAAGGACACAATATGTCTTGTTGATAAGGTCAAACAGTTTCTGACCGTATCTCTCCTTCATTATCTGCTTTCTGTTCTTCTTGACAATCTTCAGCTTATATCGGTCCATAACGATCTGAGCCAACTTTCTATGTCTTTCAGAAAGTTCCTCAGGAAGAGTGATGCGATATTCAAGCCATCCTGTCTCCTTTACATATCCGTGCTTCTTCATATGCTCCGGATAATAAGGATGGTTGTAGATAAGCGCCATTGTGCTCACTCGGTCGAAACCTTCCACGAGCATTCCCTCCGGATCGAAATCAGTGAATCCGAGCGGTCCTGCCACGCTTTCCATGCCACGAGCCTTTCCGAATGCTGTCACAGCTTCAAGGAGTGCCTTTGATACTTCAAGATCATCGACGAAGTCAAACCATCCGAAACGAACCTGTTTCACACCCCAGGCTTCGTTTGCCTTATAATTGACTATCGCTGCTACACGGCCGACAACCTTGCCCTCCTTGTATGCAAGATAACACTCAGCCTCGCAGAAATCAAATGCACCATTCTTCTGTGGGTTAAAAGTGTCTAGATCATCCATAGGCATGGATGGAACATAATACTTATTGCCTTTATACAGTTTGTTGGCAAACCTCACAAAGACCTTAAGGTCTTTTTTTGAGGACACTGTCCTAATTTCAACGGCCATAATTAAGTTTAGTTTGGTTAGTACATCTTGACAAAGGTATGAAATTTTCTGATTAATTCACGTATTTTTACTAATTTCGCAAATGAAAGAATGATAAAGTGAACGATGGAACAGAAAAAGACTAAGATAATTTGCACCATTTCCGATCTCAGATGTGAAGTGGATTTCATAAAAAGTCTATATGAGAACGGAATGAATGTGGTCAGAATCAACTCTGCCCATGCAACAGTGGAAGGAGCACAGAAAATTGTCGATAATGTGAGACAGGTCTCTGACAAGATCGCCATTCTCATCGACACAAAAGGTCCGGAAGTCAGACTTACTGCTATGGAGGGTTCCGTAGGATTCATTGCAAAAGAAGGAGATTCAATTATTATTATGAACGGTCCGGACCAATTGTGTTCAAACGGCCGTCTATACACGACATGTCCTACTTTTGTAGATGATGTACCATGCGGAGCATCCATTCTTATTGATGACGGCTCCGTCGAACTCAAGGTGGTCGGAAAGGATGATGATACACTCATTTGCCAGGTTCAGAATCCGGGTATAATAAAGGGTAAGAAGAGCGTCAATGTGCCTAACGTACATATTTCACTACCTCCGCTTACAGAGAAAGATACTATGTTCGTAAACTGGGCTATTGATGCTGATATAGACTTCATTGCGCATTCCTTTGTAAGAAGCAAGGAGGACCTGCATGAGATTCAGAAGATCCTTGACAGCAGAGGAAGCCACATAAAGATCATATCGAAGATTGAAAACCAGCAGGGTATCGACAATCTTGACGAAATCCTGACATATTGCTACGGTATCATGATTGCCAGGGGAGACCTTGGAGTGGAAATTGCAGCAGAGAAGATTCCTCTGATTCAGAAGAAGATAATCCAAAGGTGCCGCGCAAGGAAGAAACCTGTGATTGTGGCCACGCAGATGCTGCACACCATGATCGAGAATCCTCGCCCTACAAGAGCGGAGGTTTCCGATGTGGCCAACGCAATCCTCCAAAGTACAGATGCAATCATGCTCAGCGGAGAGACTGCGTCCGGAGCATATCCTGTAGAAGCAGTAAAGACGATGAGCAGGATTGCTGTTGAGACGGAAGAGTCCATCCTCACACCGCCGGAACTGGATCTGGTAAACGTGACCAGGCCTATTGCCGGCGTCCTGGCTCGTTCTCTTGTAGCAGCAACACTCAAGCTTCCGGTAAAAGCCATAATCTTCGACACATGGACCGGAAGAACAGGAAGGTATCTTGCGGAATTCAGACCGAAGGTTCCTATTTATGCAATGTGTTATAACTCATTTACAATGAGAGAAATGGCTCTGATATATGATGTTTATGGATATCCATTTTCACTATATAAGACAAAGGAGGAATTCGTAGAAAGAGCCCTCAGACAGCTTCAGGAAGACGGTAAACTTAAGAAAGGCGACCTGGTTGGCTTTATCGGAGGAAGCCCGGATGAAGACTCCGGAGCCACATACATGGAATTCAGATACGTATAAGTGATCATGAAAAAGATATACATGCTTGTAGCTTTGCTGGTAATGGCAGCATTACCAGCAGGACTTCGTGCCCAGCCTAAAGCTTTAGGTATGTCTTTTCCCTTTAACAACATAGGTGTTTCATATGAACACTACGGAAGTGAAGGCAGTTTTACGGAGTTTGCTTTGAATGCCAAATTTTCCGAAATGTTTCTCGGACGGCAGGACACCCACGGAGGAGATGCTTCTTTTACGTGGAATATCAATCTAGGGGAGTTCGTCAGTTCAGAAGGCAATCCGGTCACTTTTTTTGCAGGACCGGGTGCAGTCATTGGATGGGGGGCTGACTTCAAGAAAATCCCGGGAATATATATAGGAATCAAAGGCAGGGTAGGGGCTGAATGTTCATTCAGCAAGCGCAGAGTGACAATTTCCGCATATGCCGCGCCAGTGCTCGGAGCACATATACGCAATGAAGATGGAAGTATGAAAATGGGGTATTACAGGAACGGACTTATTTACGCACTGATTCCTGAAATAGGCATCAAATATAGATTCTGAAAATGAGGAGGGTAATCATCATAGTGTCATTCATAATGTCCTGCCTTTTCGCAAACGCGCAGGAGCAGCAGGCGAGGCTGCCGAAGTTCACCTTCGGGGCAGAATGGGGCTATGTTGCTACTGTATTTTATGGACACCATACGAATTTTTTCTCACCGGAAGGATATAGGGTTGATTACAGGGACAATAAATTTGGTCTTTACAACAATACAGAAGTATACTTCCATGCCGGATATAATCTGAATCCGCAATGGAATATATCTGCTTATCTTGGATATGCAGGATTTGCTGATGTACAGGCCATTGTACCGGTTTCCATCAGAGGCACAAGATTTTTCGGGGAAAATCATGAAGATGACAGATGGTTCTGCTTTGCTGATATCGGTACGGGAATCTGTGTAAAGAAGAATCCACAGGAAACATTATCCGGCAAACTAGGCGGAGGATACAGGCTGAGTCTGAGCAGAGTCACCAAACTGGACTTTGTCGCCTCTGTACGGATGACTTATGCACATATTGAAATTAATTACAAAGGATATGATATCGATCCTAAACAAATAAATCGCAACAACGCATATGCAGGAGCGGTTTCGTTAGGACTATCTATCTCATTCTAAAATAAATACTTATGGCCATAAAAATTAATCTTTCCAAGACTGATAGAGTCCTTTTCTGCGGCAGTAAATGGTGGGGGGATCCCGATATGCCTGAAAACATGCAGTATCCGACAATAGAGGTGACTGAAGATGGAGAAACCTTCGATTATCCTCTTACATTCGTTTGTCAGATCAACTGCGAGGACCTTATACCTCATGATCCCGAAGGACTTCTTCCTCACGAAGGTATGTTATATTTTTTTGCAGCGATAGACGAGTGGATCGGATATGAATCTCCGACACATAACGGCATCGGTGAATGGCCAAAAGGAAATTTTGTAGTAAAGTACGCCAAATCCATAAATTTCGAAACATTCCAGAGCTGTATTCTTGTAGATGATGACGATCAGTCACTGACTGAGCCTGAGCTTGAGATAACCTTCTCACAATGCGAAGATGACTCTGACGGAATTAAGCTTCTTGGAATACCGTATTATTCTGAAGTCCGCGACCAATATCCCGGAATGGTAAATCTTCTTCAACTTGATGAGAATGATGAAATAGGTATGCGTTTCTATGATTGTGGTATGGTAAACCTCATGATAAAGGAATCAGACCTCAAGTTCGGCAACTGGAAAAAGACAAAGTCGTACCTTCATTCATTGTAAATTCATGGGTCTGACTAAAAAGTATTAGTCAAGCCCTTTTTCTTGTTTATCTGTGAGGTCGACCTCGATCTTGTTTTCAATTTCCAATTCTCAGTTAGTCATTGTTCTTTTATACTTTGATTAACATAATATAAATTGTATAACCGAATTTTCAGGAAGGGGAGACACCGAAAAAAAAAGAAAAAATGCCCCACATAACAGTGATGCGAGGCCTGATAATAATTCTTGCTAGATTGGCTACTTTTTGTAGTGTCCAAACACAAGTTTGTGTTCATGCGTTACTGCCTGAGGTGCTTTCTTGCTCAGTTCCTTAAGGTCCTTCTTTGCGTCGTTAGA
>JAEIGA010002342.1_pt1 | contig 30267 bp, 55 predicted proteins | sample 9270691 | NCBI WGS metagenome assembly JAEIGA01 (sample SAMN17057246, study PRJNA624740) | gut metagenome | biome: biome; isolation source: fecal sample | host: Bos grunniens | place: China: Xizang | collected 2019
CTTCAAAGCAGCTGTCCATCCACAGACCATCAAGCTCTTCAAGCTCGTAGGCCCAAGTAAACTTACAGCGACCCTTGATAGTAACGATCTCACCATCGTGTTCTTTACAGCCAACAGAAGAAGTCTTCGTAGCATGAATCCTTACCTTCTGTCCTACCTCAAATCTATACTCTCTCATAATACTCCTCCTTAATACAGAACGAGATTATCTTCTTTGCTTGCGAAGTCAATCTTAACAGGCACATTGAAGAAGCTACTCTTTGCACACTCGTCGAGATAGGCACCGACTTTAGCATCAGCCTCTGTGCGAGTTTCTGCGAAAACTCTCCATACAACAACCTCACCATTATAAAGCTTTGCAAGATAACGAAATACATATCCAAACTTCATATTAACTTTCCTCCTAAGTAACGTTCATTTATTCTTTACATTTATATTATACCACATATGGTATAATTTGTAAACTGACATTCTGCACAGAAATAAAAAAGATTACTAGTCAACCTATACAAAAGTTAACTAGTAATCCTTATTTAAACTTTAATCTTCGTCTTCGTCGTCTTCACAGTAACCTTCATACAGCTGATTGAATTCTTCTTTCATATCTTGCATAAACTCAGGGCAACTAGAAATAGCTTTCAGTAATGCGGTCTTATTAATATCACAATCATTCGCGTAACAATCAACAAGACCATTGAGCCATTTCTCAAATGACTCATCAGAGCCATCGAAGCCATACCTTAAGAAAGAATCTGTTTTCATATTCTGCGTCGCAGAGGCGTAATCACAATATTCAGTAGAGAACAGCTCGCGGTAAAAATTATTAACAATTCCAGATTTGTACATATGTAAAATCTCCTTTCGAATAAGTTAATTGATTAACTTTATAATTTATTATAACATATTACAACTGGTCTGTATATCGACGTTTTAGATAAAGATAAATAAAATAACCATGCACTTTTACATGCACGATTATTTTTTACATTATACAATTACCCAAGTCTTTTAATGCCGCCACCTAAAGCTTGTACTACAATATCGCCGAATTCAGAGAGCTGCTCGTTAGACTTATTCCAGACATAGGCAAAAGCATAGAAGCGATTGATTGTGGATTGAACCAAACAATCTATAACTTCTTTAGTATGCTTACTTACACAAAGCATCGACCAGCACTCACCGAATTCATAGAGTTCATGAGTGATAGCATAAACTAAACAGCCGTATTCTTTTTCTACTTCTTTAATCTTATCCAAGAGCTCAGGTTCCTGATCTACATAGAAGCCACCAAATCTTTCAAAGAAACACGGAACATCAGCAACATCAAACCTTCTAATATACGGTTTATAAATATCAAGCTTTTGCAGACATTCTACTGCAATTTCTTTCTGTACTGCCTTATCCATATTAATCCTCCTCTTATTAGAAACCTGGTCAAGTATACTTTTAACTCAACCAGGTTAGCATGTACTACTTAGAAAGTAATAGTAACGATTTCTTTAAATTCAGGATCAGCACCTTTGTTATAAGCTTCATCAAAGTTAAGGAGTTCTACTACTTTCATAGGAGCCCAAATCCATCCGCCAAGTGTTCCAGAATTAGCATCTTCAGCTCTAGCTATTGCTTGTCCAACAGTATCATGGAAATCATATTCATTGATTTCATCAACCCAGTCTACTGTCGTGTAGTAGCCGCCGGCTTCTGTGGTCCAAGAAAGAAATACATTTTCATTATTAGTTCCATCATTCGTTATAACAATAAAAGTCTTTCCAGCTCTTTTCATATTTGATTACCTCGCTTTATGTATTTACTTTATAATTATATTATAACATAAAACGGTAATTTTGTATACTGGCAGAACACATAGAGTTTACAGATATTTCTGTGCGGTTTTATAAATGAAAAGAGCCCTTAGTTAAAAGGGCTCAACATTCAAATCAGCAGTAAGAATTTCTACAATCTGTCCTGCAAAAGTCGGTGTGTCAGAAACTTCAAGAACCATAAATCGGGTAGGATAATCTCTGGAACCGTCATGAGAAGTAATTCTAAAGCACTGACCTTTGTCCATCTTAATCTTAGACTTAAACTCCAGGTTCATTGGCCAATGTGACGACCTTACTTTATAGTAGTACATCCTGCATCCTCCTTTTATTTTATAATATTATTATAGCATAAAATGGTAAATATGTATACTGACAAATTACACAAAAATTATTTTATTTACTGGAAGAAAACACCAAGCTCGGTAAATTCCTGGGTCAGACCGAAACGTCTTGCAATAGACTTAAAGAACTTAGACATTCCTTCAGCTTCTACGGTAGTCAGATTCGCACCCTCAGCCCAGGCTGCCCATCTAGAAGCAAAGGTCTTATAGAAATCCTTACGATCATTATAGTATCTTACGTACTTACTCATATAACAACTCTCCTTACTGTTATTTTTATAACAATATATTATACAATAAATGGCGAGACTATTTATTGTAGTAAAAGAAAAAAGGTCGCACAAAACTTGCGACCTTAAAAAGAAAATATTTTGAGAAAGGAGGTGAATGATTAAACATATTTGAAGGAGAAAGGAGGTTATTTTCTTTTTTAATTAGATATGAATAGTAAGTCTATGGTGCTGCGGGCCGACTCAGCTCTACTGAGTCGTAATTAATCACGTACAAACAAACACACAACATACACACACCAAAAAACCAAGCATCACCCGCAGCACCTTGCGAGCAGTCAGAGGGAGGTATGACCGCTTATATTATATTATACAGCAAAACTTTTAAAATTTAATGAATTAGCCAAGCAATTTCTTGCAAGACTTAATTGTCCGATACATACCGGCATACTGCTCTCTAAAAGCTTGCATTGCCGTCTGGTGGCAGTCAGCTTCTACCAGAGCCACACCCATAGTGATACAGGAGCTATTCTTGGGATAATAAACGATTTTCCAGGTTTCACCTTTACCATACATCATCATAGTGCATTCCTCCACTTAAGTTTATATTATATTATACGATTACTTAATATGTTTTTTCCGCTTCTTCTCTTGAAAGAAATACGGTCTTTCCGATGCTGCGGCAGGAAGTCTCATACATAGCATTACAAGACAACTGCATGAAGGTTCTTCCAAACTTATAGATGAGCTTATCTACTGTCGCCACCTCTACCTCATTAGTATAAGTGCGAACCAGATATACTCGCTGACCAAGCTCAACGGGGAACTCTACAGTACAAGTCATTCCTTTACCTCCACTAATTCGAAGGTAACGAGCTCGACGGTTCCGTGCTCTCCTTTGTTATCGAAAGGCTTCAGCTTACGGTTAGCATAGCCACGATTATAATAATCGATAGCTTTCTGAGCATTACCTTTCTTATCCCAGTACTTACGACGAGGATTGGTGATGTCTGATACCAGCTTACCAGTAGCGGTGTCTCTGGCTCCGTAAATAAAATCTGCCATATTAAGCCTCCGCGTAAAGGTCCATCAGCCGTTCCCACTCGTGCATGTAAAACTCTGCAACCTTCATAGGATCATCTTTCCACTCCAGAGCGATACAAGTATCCTCAACTTCCTCGCGGTCGTCAACAGGCATATTCAGAGTTTCAAAGTCGCAGTAGGCATAAGGCTCTTCATTTACGATGACCTTAATGCACATAGCCCAAGTAGGACTGGACTTACTCTGACAGAACAAATCGGCCTCGCTGGGAGCAAAGCCATCCATCCAGCCACCAACGATACTGAGCGGGGATTCCTTAGTGGGAATAAACCAGGATACACTGAACTGCTCATCTTCCTTCGCTGCCTGCATCAATCCCTTGACCCAACCTGCCAAAGCTTCTTTAGTAAAAGTCTTATTCATATCTTATGTACCTCTTTCTAGTAATTATTTCTGCCAGCCGAATCTTTCGTTCAGCTCATTATAATTTGTGATCCAACTCAGCAACACATCTCTGGACAGCTGCTCAGTCATTTCAGGATAGCACTCTCTCAGAACAGGAGATGCGCCCCACATATTAACTACACCACACCGTCTGATACCTTCCAGTGTTTTGTAGTACTCCATCCATTCCTCAACAAGAGGATGGGTTTCTTTATTAGACTTATCAAACATAATTAATCTTCCTTCTTTCCGTCAGTATTCACGATCAAATCAAAATACGTACACTCATTGCTAATGCTCTCATCGATCATTTTAGAAAGATACTCGAAGAGTTCTTCCTTCGTCCTAAGGACACGATAAGAGTGGGATGCCTGCGAAGTTGTTACAAAGAAATCCATAATATCAACTCCTTAGTTTGTTCAGTTAACTTACAAATGTATTATAACATATTTAATTTCATTTGTAAACTGACAAACTGCACAGAATTTATGCCATTTCGAAAACTTCTTCGTGGCCATCGTCAAATACCTGTTTACATTCATTAGTTTCAAAACAGACATATTCATCGTAGCCTACACCCATCTGTTCGAAACGAGCCATCCAAAGCCACTGCCGAGTATCCATTTATTTAGCCTCCTTATAAGAAGTCATAGAATTCAGGTCAAGCTTCTTGTAGCCACGATCTGCCAGACTGTCATACGTAAAGTTCTGCTCGTAGCAACCGCCATGGATCATGCTAGCAACTACTTCAAAGTTCGCTGCATTACTATTGCCGGATACACACTTGTGTGCCTGACCACCACCGAAGTAGGTTACAGTGACCCATTCAGAGATATCAGTAAAATCGGCAAACTCTTTGAAGAATACTTCATAGGTTATATCAACAACGGAATGTCCTTTCGGAACCTTAATAAAGGTCATAGCAAGTTCATAGGCAAACTGTCTCTTCTCGCGATACATCTTCAGCTTCTCTTCGATAGTCATATTACTTACGCTCCTTAATCTTAGAAATAATAGCTTGCCAGTTAATATTCTTTATTAGCAAGCCAGTGACTCCAACAATAAGACAGGTCCAACCAATAACAGTTTCAAGCATATTAAAAACTCCTTAGTATTTAAGAATTATTTAATTTATCTTACATTTATATTATAACATATTTTACCAGATTTGTATACTGACAAAGTACACAAAAATAGGCAGAGATTTTAATCCCTACCTATTAAAATCTTACAGTATGCAATTATTAACCCATTTTCATCTACTTCCCAATGGAAATCAATAACATCACCGGTGATACTGTGATCATCTATAGACAGCTGCTGCATACTAAAATAAAAATCCAAATCCAAGAGCTGTTCAGTGAAAGTGATTAAATCCACGCGAAGGTCTACGCTCTCCCAACAGATAGAATAAGCAATACACTTTACATCATCTAGCAGTTCCGCTCTTGTGCCAAGAAAGAAGTCAACTTTTAGGTTGACTCCTCTCAATTCGTGTAATACTAATCTATCTTCTTCTATAGCTCTCCTCATAGATCTACCTTCGTGTAACCATCCTCTTCTTGCTTCTGATATGTATAGTTTTCCGCGTAGTATCCGCCAACTAACATAGTACCTACAACTTTAAAGTTAGCAATGTTGCTATTGCCGCTTACTACCTTAATAGACTTGCCGCCGCCAGTAAAGTGAACGATAACCCATTCACGGGTATCAATACGGCCCTCACCGTAATCTTTAGTGTACACTTCATATGTAACACCTTCTACAGATGGGCACTTAGGCTCAACCTGAAACATGTCATTTAGGTTTTCAATAAACTTCTTCTTTTCGTTATACATCTCAATCTTTTCTTCCATGGTCATAATATAAATCCTCCTTCGCGTTATAGAAATCATAAGTTACTATCTGTGACTTTGTTTCATTTTGCTTTTCGAATAAATTCTGGATCATAAAATATCCTTCTTCTTCGGAAGCTATTAGTATTTCAAACTCGCCGAACTTAGCCGGAATCTTTTTAATTACCTTCTTGATATCTTCTACGCTCTCACAATAATCAAAGCAAACTCTAACGGCTAAGATAGTTTTCATTGGCATAGAAAGAACGTAATCAAGCTTGGCATTCATATGTAATCATCCCTTTCTTTAATGTAATTACATTATAACATAAAAATAAAATCCTGTATGCGTGAATAACATACAGGATTTTAAAATATTCTTAGTAATATTTACTCTTCGGTTTCCTTTTTCTTCTTAGCCTCAGACTCTGCCTTTTTCTTTTCCTGAGCTCCCTTCTGCTTTGCCTTCTTCTCGGCTTCTCTCTTGCGACGTCTGGCCTCATCCTCGGCATCGGAAAGCTGGTGCTTCAAGTTAGTATGTACTTCCATAAAGTTGTCATACAACTCAGCCACGAACTCGTCAGCAAACTTCAGGAAGCGAACGGTCTTGATCGAAGCAGCCAGGTAATTCTTGATCTCACCAGAATCAAATGCTACCTCAAAAATAGCAGTATCCAGATTGCTTCCGGAGCAAGACTTAATGTAACCCGATCCGATGGTATCACTGGTCAGCTTTGCACCCAACATCTTAACTGCGAAGTCAGCAGTCAGCTGTGCCTGAACTTCATTAAACTCCTCACGAGTTCCTTCGGTCAATTCATAAGTAGTATCCATATTATCCTCCAATTTATCTTCAGTACCTTATGTGCCACATTATCATCTCAAGCACGGGGTTATTATATCATATAATATTTAATTTGTAAATAGGTAAAAGCGCACAGAATTTTATTTATTTTTCTGTACGCTTTACATTATTATTTATGAAGTTCGAAATGACCAGTTCTTTTACTGTTAATGAAATCAATTACCTTGTATTCAGGAAAAGCAGACTTAATATGATTATGAATATCATAGAATGTAGATCCAAGAACACAGTAACCATAATCATCGCCGGCATAATAAGCTAAGTCTTCAGTGCCTGGTTTACATCTTATATTAATAATTGCTTCTGCTTGATAAACAGTTTCTTCTTTGGAAAACTTATAACCTGGAAATAAATTAGAAAGCTCATTAATCACATTTTTAATTTCAGTTGTCATATTTATCGCTCCTTTTATTTTATATTGTTATTATAACATATATTGGTAAATTCGTATACCGACGTTTTATACTGAAATAAAAAAATAAACCGTGCACTTTTATACACGGTTTATTTAATAATTTATTAAATTATCAATTTATTAGAAATCAGCTTCGAGCTTATCATGTCTGAAGTCCTTGAAGATAGGGAAGCGAAGACTTTCACCACCGTCGGCATTTTTAGTCTCCTCAAAATACTGGACTTCAACAATCTTGCCAAGGGTTTCACCCTGATGGTCCCAAATCATTTCTCTGAGTTCATCACTAAAACCGGAACCAACTTTAACGATGTTACCGTTCTTATATTTGACTAGGATGGCTCCCAGCTTACCGGCTAGTCGACCATCACCTTCTTCGAAGCCGATGATTTCAAGGTCCATGGTCTGCATCTTCTTCACCTTGAGCAGAGAGTTGGTCCGCTTGAACTCGTAGAGAGCATCGTAGATGTTAATCATAATTCCTTCTTCGCCAGCAGCGACTTGGTCTTCTAGTATTTCAGTAATCATAGAGGTGTCCTCACCGACATAGAGCAGAGGCAGAAGCTGGAAATAGTCGTAGTGCTGATAGTTACAGATGAGTCGAGTCACTTCAGCACGGCGATCATGATAAGGAATATCACACTGCTGTCGCTTAAAGTCATCCGCAGGCATCCAGTCGAAGACCAGCATCTTAATACCACGCTTTTCTTTGTCCTTAGTCCGGACAATCTTCATGGTTTCCTTGTACTGCTCCTTAGACGACAAGCCATGGCTGTCATACAGAGTAATCTCACCATCCAGACAGGTGTTATCAGGCATCCACTGCATTTCACGTTCCAGGTCGACTAAGCCTTCATACTTCTGGCCGGCACGGGTGAAAAACGAAACCTGGCCATTTTCCTTCAGAGCGATGATACGACCACCATCGATCTTGGTAGTGATAGCAAACTTCTTTCCTTCTACAGTAGCAGGCTTATCGAAGTACTTGTTCGCCAACTGCACATTAAATTCAGGAATCAACCCAGGGATTTCCTTATTGATAGTTTTAGTGTCGCAGCCGATAGACAAATCCTTACAGATAAGCTTCTCAAGAAGCTCTGCGCACTCTCTGTCTTCACTTGCTACTTCATTCAGAGCCAGCTGACATGTTGCAATATCATAATCTCTACCAGAGTTATGAGTCTCCAGGTAGTCGAAGAGATTAAACATAGTAGGGGTACACCACTCCGGCCAGTGGTCTGCTACATTGATCTCTTTATGTAGCTTCTTGCCACTAAGTCCAAAGACCATATAAGGATCGAAAGCAATCTGAAGATACCTATTAACTACCTCGTCGTCCTTATACTTCTTCAGTACCGCCTGCTTATGCAAACGACTGTTGGATTCCATAATCTCATTTACGAAATATCTGAAATGTTGTAAAGTTCTCATTTGTATAAATCTCCTTTAACAGCCGTAGTAATCAGAAATGATTTCATCCAGAGAAGCTCCAGGACAATCTTCAGCAAATGCCTTAATCTCCTCAGCTTCCTGCGTACTTGCCTTCAAACCACAGTAGTACATAACTTCATTCTTAATCATCTCAATACTCATAGTTATTAACCTCCTTAGTCAAACTTAGAATAGTCTTCGGCTTCTACACCGTGAATATAAACATACCAAGCCCCATCCTCAAAGATATACGTATAATACTGAGAACTTGTAGCAGCTACCATATTACTATAGAACGAAACATTGTAGTTTTCGCCGCGGTCTCTGTGATAAAAGATGGAAACATCTTCTTCAGGGTGGTCGAAATGATGGTTACTACCCTGAGAGGGCACTAGCCGCTTTGCAATAAAAGAAGCATCACCCAAATCAACTAGGGCTTCAGCTCTCTCTTGAGTGCCATACCAGTCACGCAGCATAGGATACATATACTCAGGGTAGCCGTCATTATGACAGTAGATGGCTTTATAGGGACCCCTTTCAGTTTTAACAGCAATAGTAGAATTAGTAGACATTTGCAACATCCTCCTCAACTTTCCATTTTTCAGCAACCATGTCTTTTGCGACCAGGAAATTACAGTAGGTATTATTCAGGATAGCAGCGCCACACCACTTGGCAATGCGCTTACAAGGCGCGTCGACCAGATACCACAGGTCAGGATTATTCTTAGGGTAAACCTTATATACTTTTACTTTCATATTAGTCGTCCTCCTCATTCAGGTTGTCGAAGCATCCCATCTTTCTGAGCTCTTCTTCCGAAGCATCGTGATACAGTTCATCGATTTCAGCTTCTTCTAAATCAACAAAATCAGCAGAATTAAACTTCATATTATGTACCTCCTTACTTACCTTCGGCTACGATGTTACCAAAGCGAGAAGCAACAACCATCGGATTACCATCTACTGAGATGGCATGCAATTCCCAAGACCAGTTAGCATCTTTGGGAGTATAGAACCCAAGCAGCACACTATTCATAGCCCGGATATTTGCTTCATCCAAAGAACTTGGCGTACGAGCAATAGCATCCGTAATGTCTTTCTTTGCAATCTTCATGATATGACCTCCAAAGATTAATTTGTTTATCGAACAAATTAATTATAGCATATTTCTGGCCATTTGTAAACTGACAAAATAACCAGAAATATGACATTTATTTTATTAGGCTTGTACAGATTTAATAAGGTCCATAAGGTAATTATAATAATAACTGTTACCAAGCTCGGAACAATCGGGCTTACAGAAGTCAATGCTTCTTGCAGTACCGATTATAGTAGGAGTAAACAACTCAGGGCTGAAGTTAGCCATTTTTGTAGCAAGGCTTGCGAGATATTCCTGAATAGTTTTCCACTGCCAAGCAGGAAGTGTGAGGGCCAGCTTACCGGCATGCTTACCCAACAGAGTTTCAACTTCTGCAAACTCAGCAATCCGTTTTGCCTGAACCTTTACGCACTGTTCCTTGATTTCTTCTACAGTCGGCATGTGAATAGTTGCCTCAGCGTCATTATACTCACGCTCATAATCCATGCAGTCATTGAACAGGTCGATCAAATCTTTGTCAGTTAAAGCCTCGATAGAAACACCGTTCAGCTTATCAAGAGCAGCGTAATGAGGCAGTTTAGAATAAACAGTCCAAGGCAGCTTTGTTCCTTCAATACGAGCACTGAGGAAAACAGCGCCTTTATATGTACACTTAGAAACACGAACTCTTTCGCCGACACGATAAACAGTAAACCGGCTTCCATCATCAGAGAAATCTTCTTCAGGCCAGCGAATAAAGCCGTAGTTAGTCATAATAATCTTCTTCATTATTAAATCCTCCTCTTAATAAACGTGATGAGCAATTTCGGGAAGCTGTTTAATTAAGGCATCAACTGCATCTTCTTCGGCCGGGCCGATGACGTCCTTGTCACAGATTATTACTTCAGCATCTGCTGCCCAAGGTGCTTTAACAAATACATCCTGAACCAGACCTTTTTCAGTAACAATATAGATTGTAGGCTTCTCCATATCTATTTCCTCCAAATAAATAATAAGTATGTAGGTTTGTTATTTAACTTACATACTTATTATAACATATATTATTCAATTTGTAAATTGACGTTTTGCACAGAATTTTATCTTTCCAGCTGTGCAAGAATCTCGTCGAATTCGTCTTCGGTAATATCATCAAGGTCGAAACAAATGATACCAGATACGTCCTCAACAAAACCGATAGTGCCCATTCCGCAGTAGTAGCCAACCTTTTCTTCTTCAGTCAACAGAGACCAAATAGCAACACACATTTCTTTTAATCTTTTCATAATCAGGCTCCTTTAAATTTATTATGTATTTTGTAATTACATTATAACATAAAAGAGCTTATTTGTAAACCGGCAAAACTACCGGAAATTATGACATTAAAATGTTACATTTTCCGCGGTACCTGTACATACCTTTTGTGGTACTGATGGAGCTTGATATACCCTCATAGGTCTCGGTAGCTTCTCAATAGCCCAATTAGCATCTCTATAACTGCTAGCAGTCGCAATCTCAATAAGCTTGAGTCGAATAATCTTATCGGCAGTATATTCGGTGATCGTCTTCTCAAACAACTGTACTACTGCTTTAGTGAATCTGCAGTTCGCAGCATCAATCATACCTTCGATCCAACGATAGTAAGCGGCTCTGAGCTCTTCATCCTGCTCTACAATAAACCGCTTCATGGTTTCTTTCATGCCTTCAATCTTTGCGGCCTTTGCTTCTGCCTTATCTGTTTTAGTGCCAGACTTCTTAAGCTTCTTAGTATCTTCATCGGTAATGAGCTCAATCATACTATTAACACCAATAGTGATTCTATTAGGGTTATCAGGGTCCTTTGCCATGACTCCCATCTCAATAAGCTTGGCTTCACACTTTAGTTGCTTAGTCATGGTTAGTGTAGTTTCACGCTCTACATAATCCCGATCCAAGATAAAGAATCCATGCTCATCTGCAGTCTGTTTCTTCACTACCTGTTTCAGGATACTTTGCAGCTCCGCCCAGTATGCTGCTACCTCAAAGTTAGTTAACTTAATCAGTCTTTTATTTAGTCTCAGTTCATCAAATAAATCTAGGTACATGTAGAATCCTCCTCTAGTTTCTTCTTATTATATAATACAACAAAAGGAGCTCCAGATTAACTCCAAAGCTCCTTTTGCAATTATTCAGATTGCGGCATAGCTGGCTCTCAGTTCATCGAGTGTTCTTCCCAAGAGAGTGTACAATCGCTGATTCGTAGACTTATCTACGTAAGCCAGAACTGCGTCAAGCTTATCCTCAGAGATACGGTACTTATGCAGGAAATCCTGCTTGTAATCCTCAGGAAGCTTGCTCACAATCTGAATCAGACGATAAGGCCAGAACTCGCTGCTGATTTCAGTGTACTTGTCAGACTCTGTCTTAATAGTCTTCTTGTAGTACCGCTGAACATCGTTGAAAGCAATGTTGTCGATCAAGATTGCCTCAATAATCTTGTCTCTATTAATGTAACTCTGCACCAGCATCATCACATCATCCGCACTATGATCGTCCCAAGTTTCCTCGGTTTCGAGCATATCACCAACAGTCATTGCCTTATCATCGCTATCTCCACCAACAGGAGCATCCATGCTAACAGTAAAGTTAACAGTCTTGTTCTTATCCAGGCGGAGGTTGTAGTACTTCTGAAGCTTGATAGTCTCAATGCACTTGTTGATGCACTGCTGAGCATTCAGCTTCTTAGTCTCATCTCGCCAGCCTCTGTACTTGCAAGCATACTCGATAGCTTCATACAGCCACCAGAAGAAATCCTCATGCTCGAGGCAGGGAGCTACCGTATTAGACTTGTACATTTTATCGATCTTATGCCAAAATCTCAGCACAAGAGCCGAAATGTAGATATCTTTAAGAACTTCATTATTACTATCAACAGCATCGCAATAAGCATCTGCGAGTTCGTCGATAGAATAATCTTCATAAGGCTTCACGAGCTTGCGAGCCATAAGGGTCAGGTCTCTCTTAGTTTCGTTAAGCATATTGTATAACTCCTATAAATCTTTTGTACTGTCTTATTATAGCGTATTTTGTCAGATTTGTAAATTATTGAAATTGCACGAATTACATTTTCTTAAGGCGGATTCTGTCGTCTTCCAGCCACTCCAGCTTGTATCCTTCTACTTTGCGATTAGCAATACGCAAGAAGGCCTCAGTCAAGCTCTGCAGGTTAACCAGCTCAGACAAGTCTACGCAGCCATCTGCATCCATCTTAAGGCACTGAAAATCTACGTATTCCAGGTCAGAGGTATAACAATCATTGAACTCATTGACAGCTTTCTGCATCTCAGTGATCTCAAAGCTCTGACGAGACAGCATGTCACAGTAGTCTCTGAGCTCGTCACACAGCTTATCGAAAGAACGTACCAGCGTGACATAATCAACCAGCACTCTGCGATTCAATTTAACAGAGCCAAGGTAGTCACGGCAGTACTCCTTGTAGTCTTCATAGTCAACACTATCGGTGATCTCATCAGGTAACACATGACGGTTACTATTTTTATTAGTAAGCACCAGGTAACCACCGCAGCGACCATTGAACTGGACTTCGTAGCCAGGATTCTCATGCTCCCAGTCCATAATCATCATGCTGATAGTGTCATACTCGCCAGCCTCCAAAAGGGAGAGGGCAACACTCCAGTCACCAGACAGATTCAGATCGTAGAGCTTTACCTTATTGGCGACGGACTTGAGACCATTCCAGGAATTCAGAGTGTAATACTCATAATGATCTCGCAGAAAATTAAACATCTGCTTGTCGTTGGTAATATCGATACCTTTCTGATAAAAGTGACTCATAATATAAACCTCCAGCTTACTTAATAACTTCTTTAATCTGCAGACAGATATAAATTTCGCAGGGAACGTCACCAAGAGTGTAGTCAATTTCAAAGTAGTCGTCATTGACAGAGCCATACACCTGAGTGGTGGCAATCACTTCTGCCAGGTCTTCTTCGTCGTAATCAGGATTCTCTGTAATCTCACGATAAATATCGTTCTTGCATTCTTCCAGACCTTTCTTTGCAGCGTCTTCGAAAGCATAAACTCCGTGAACGCCTGCAAAAGCTTTAGAGTTACCATCGTCGTCTTGACCAGCATAGCTCCAGCAAACAATATAAACCTTATCCATATTATGTACCTCCAAATTATACACATTAGTATGTTCATTGAACAAACTAATTATAGCACGTTTTTATTATTTTGTAAACTGACAAATTGCACAAATTTTTATCGATTTTGAATATCCTTATCGATCACGTCGTACCATTTCTTAAAGCCGGACTCAACAGTTGCAAATGCTGCACCAGGTCTTTCATACTGAGGCAACAACTGAATCAATACTCGAGGACCGCGATCCTCAATAACAATATAAGGACGAGCTTCTTCACCAGGATTCAGCCATTCGGGCTTGGGTCTTACCAGCCAGCCGCTCCAATCTTCATTCTCATCGATAATAGCATCAGTAAAGTTTTCCATTTAGGTATCCTCCAAGAATTAGTTTGTTTACTAAACATACTAATATTATAATATAAAAGGCCGGATTTGTAAACCGACATTTTACACAGAAATTCGACATTATTTTTATGTATCGCAGACGAATAAGAAAGCCCTATAGATAGAGGGATTTTGCGTTGAATATTGCCAGCCGCTGATATATTGCTTTAGGAGCAGAAGGTCTCTCTTATTCGTCTGCTTTAGGATAAGGTTGATTATAATGAAATATAACTTGGAACATGACTCGTGGGTCACAAGAATTATTATAATATGACAAAAAAGATTTGTAAACCCTTTACTTAAACAAATTCACAAATATAAAATCCGTCAGTAGCTTTAGAAATAATCTTATAGGTGATCGGCCAAGGCTGCTCCTCATCTACAAAGAGTGCGGTAAACTCATCATTCTTATTATAATTCTTAAGGAGAAAGCAAGGGATCTGAATATTGCCATCTTCCAAAATCTCGTAATTAGCTCGAGTCAGCTCTACGAATTCTGGAGTCTCTTCATAGACTTTAATTCGCTTCTTATATATGGTCCCAACATTCATATTCAGCTCATCTTCATCATCGCTAGGCACGACAGTTTCTACCTCGATAGAAATAGAATGGGTTTCAACGGTAATGTCTGCATACTCATCATCAGCAGCCAGATTAACTACGTCTGCTAAAGTAATAGCTTTAGCGTATTCCACTGCCTTGTCAGGATCATCGAAAGTGTTAAGCACCATAGAAGCACCAGTCAGCTCTTCTGCTTCATCAAGGCCGATAGCCCATACTTCATACATAACCGGAATATCTTCAGGAACTTCAATGTCCTCAACCAGCTTGTTAACAATATCATTCATGTTTTCCATGACAAAATCTCCTTATATATTTATATATGTACTATTTAAGCGATAACCGCATCGCCAGTGCCAGACAGACGAGAGTTCCAAACAAACATCAGGATTTGAGCGAAATGCTTTTTAGCATTCAGCATTCTAATAATGTCTGCCTTCAGCTTGTTGGCACCTTGGGTATGCAGCTTATGCTCTTCCATCTCGTGATTGACGATTGCGATAATCTTATCTGCATCGCCAGCAAGGCATGCTGCTTCGAACTCAGGGTTGTTGGAAATGTGAGTAGCGAGTAAGCGGTCTTCAACTTTCATAGTACGCATAATAAAACCTCCAAGTAATTCAAGTAGTTAGTTTGTTTATTAAACTTACTATCTGTATTATAGCACACATGGCTTACTTTGTAAACTGACATTCCGCACAAATATAAATAAAAAATCCTAGTAACACTTACTAGAATTTAATAATATGTAGGAGACTCGAGATATGAACCTCAAAATTTGCTGGGGATTTTGTATAATGAATTCGACTAAGGGAGCTTGAGGATGCAGTATAAGTCGCTGATTCATATCTTGAGTCTCTTAAATAATGTTGAATATGAAATTGGGTAGCTTACTAGCCACAAACTTATTATAGCACAGTTAATAAAGATTGTCAATAGCTTAATAACAAATATAGCCTGGTAATAAATACCAGGCTATACTAATATATTAATTATATAGTACGATATCATTATTCTTAAGTGAAGCTTTTACATCTATCACCATCTGGTTCAAGCTACCGCGCCAAGCAAGGGTAATATCTCTCATAGACTCAATATAAGGACCATCAACTAATACATCTATATACTTCATAATCTCAAGATCCTTAACATCTTCCCATAGCCAACCGGTGTAACACCAAATCCTTGTATCCGGCAATTCAGTTTTAACTCTCTTACAGAGTTCTAGACAAACTTCTATATTATATGGCTCTAAAGGGTGTCCACCAGATAGGGTAAGCCTGGTTATCTGCGGCTTTATTAGCTCGCTAATGATTAAGTCTTCTTCCTTCTTAGTGAACTCTCTACCTTCAGCAGCAGCATGGGTGCACTTGTTCTGACAGCCAGGACAATTCAGAGAACATCCTTGACACCACAGCACTACACCTAAACCTTTTCCATTAGCGAGATCACATGTAGTTATATCAGCGTATCTCATACAATAGAAACCCCCGTGTGCTTTACTCTGTCTTCAGTCTCTGCTATCTTACCGGAATTAAATGCTGTTTTATAATTACCGGTTAAGTAACCAGTAACTCTCCTAAGCTGTTGAATATTAGTAGATCCACAAGCAGGGCAGTAATCATTAAACTCTCCAGTAAATCCACAATCCAAGCAAGTATCATTAGGAACGTTGATAGCGAAGTAGGGGATATCTTTATCCATAGCGTAATTTACAATTTCCTCAATTGCATCTACGTTATGCAAGCAATCACCATCTAGTTCTACGTAAGTAATACATCCGGCAGAAGAGTATCCAGTTAATTGGCTCTCAATATCAATCTTCTTAAACGCATCAACCTGATGATAAACAGGAACATGAATAGAGTTTGTGAAATACTCTTTATCAGAAACTTTCTCAATTTCGCCGTACTTCTCTTTGAACTTAATCATAGCGGTCTTGCAGAGGTTTTCGGCCGGCGTGTAGTAAACACCGAAGTTTAACGAATACTCTTTCTTAAACTCTGCACACCTGGTTTTAAATAGCTGCTCAATGTGCTTAGCAAGTTCCATACCTTCTGCAGCGGTATGATCGGTTCCAATCAAAATCTGCAGGGTTTCAGCAAGTCCTAGCTGACCGATAGCTAGCGTGCCATGTTTCAGAGCGGATCTGATTCCTTCTTCAGGAATATATCCTGCCATAACATTATTTTCATACATGAACTTAGCGGAGGCAGGACTCTGTGAAGCAATCCAGTCGAATCTCTCAATCAGCATGTCTTTAGCTTCATTAATCTTCTTATCTAGTAGCATCAAGAAATAATCCTCAGGACCAAATCCCTCTGCACCGACAGGCTCTGTCTCTTCACCTGCTTGAATTCTATTATATCTTTCTTTAGCCTGCATAGCTAGAGTAGGCATAATGATAGTAACAGGACAGATATTTCCTCTACCATCTTTTAGCTGACCAAATCCATTTACATCCCAGCCATTAGCGGTTCTACACATTTAACCCGCTGTTACCAGCGGCACTGACTATATCTTCTACTCTTTCGAGTAGTCTTCCGCTTCGAACCTGTGCTTATCTCAGGCCCTACTCCCTTACATTCATCAGGGATAGTCGATACACTTTTTAAATAAAATCGTTTTCTTCGTAGGCGAACTTATACTTACCAAGATAAGGTGTTTTTACACTGTCCATGCACCGCCGAATTACAAACATGTGATTAGTACCCTTAAAGTACTTACCAGCTTCGCATGCGGTAGCAAAGTGTAATACCTCATTTGTTTCTAGGTTTAAACACTTAACTGCTTTTGCATTTGGATTCTTACCACCAAGTTTTGTTTGCCTAATCTTTTCTTTAATTTCTTCAAGCTCAGCTTCTGTCTTACCTGCGTAAGTGTTACCACCGTGAGCAACCAGTGGATCCGCCGCATTATAACCATCTTCTATCGAGTTATAATGATGAACCCAGAAGTGTTCGCGAGCAGTTAGCTCACGTACTGTGCAGTCATTAAGCTGTTCCTGAACTTCTACTAAAAAGTTATCCACACCATACTTTCGTAATGCTCGTGCAAACTTTGTATCTAAAATAAACTTTGCACCGATTGATTCACGCTGATGTTTTATCCAACGTTCTTCAACTGTACGAATCGTTTGGCCTATGTAAACTTTTTGATTGATCAGATTAGTTATCTTGTAAATATAACCTACTTTATGTTTTTTCATGTAATCAGCTCCTCACCCTTAATTTAGCAAATAATTTTTAGGGTTGTCGAACGATTACCTATTTGATTTTATTTAACTTAGCACGGTCTCATCCTGTTTCAAGGACCTAACCGTTAGCACTCACTTTGTGAGCACACCCTCGAGCGAGGTTCAAAAGATTTTAGATGAGCTGTAGTTTACGCTTACCCATCGTTGAAAAGTACGTCTTTGGATCTCCCGGGTCGTAGCCAGCATTGCCGCTCCAGTCAACATTACAGTAATTAGGATACAGTCTCTTACTAGTGGACTTTAGAGCAAGCTTATAAAGGTCGTAGTTAGGATCACCCTTCTTACGATTAACTCTAGTCATACACTGGAATATACCACACGGGAAAATAGAAGTTTTATGTAACTGTCCAATACCCTTAATAGAACCTTCGAGCAATGCTCTAATAACCATTCTACCTTCGGGCTTGGTACAAGTACCATAGTTGATAGAAGTGAAAGGAAGCTGATTACCACTACGTGACTGTAGAGTATTGAGGTTATGGTACATACCTTCAACAGCTTGCTTTAGTTCCTTCTTAGTGGCTTTAATTGCCTTACGCGTAATATAGCGCTTCATGAAATTCCACCAGTAAGATCCACGATAGATTTCATCATCAATGGATACTTCATCAGGGTTAGCTAGAACTAACTTATCTGAAACTCCGGGAATTACGTCGCAGATATTCTTATAGTGTTTATAGAAGCTCTTTCTAACATATGGAACCATTGTCCAGTCTAGGTGAGTCGCGGATACACCGCCGAACTGCTGTAAGCTCTGTAACTGGAAGATTACCGCAATAAGCTGGAAAGCAGTGTTAATACTCTGGGCAGGGCGAACGTCTGTTTGCCTAGTATTAAAACCATTCTTTAGTAGATCATCAAATGGGATACTCATACAGTTATGGCTACCAACAGCATAGTTATCTAAGTCATGAATATAAATTTCATTATTTAAATGATTAGCTTTCGCCATAGGAGATACAAGATATTCCAGAGCATACTGCTTAGTAACAACTGTGCTTGCTTCGCCAACTCTGCCACCGAAGGAAGTCTCATCAACATTCGCATTCTGATTTTGCACATTCTTAGCGGTAAGCTTATCCGCAACAGCAGTCATTAGCTCACTGTACTGTCCACGTGCCATCTTATGTAAATAGCGAAAGTTAATGTATGCCTTAGCAACATCTTTGTGCTTGCTAGCCATTAGCTTTGCTTCAATCAAATTCTGGATTTCATCTACATCCAGAGTCTTATCCATTGCCTCAATAGAATCTGCAATCTTTTCGGCAACGCCGCTCTCATCTACTTTGTCAAGAGCAGCAAAAGATTTATCAATAGACTTGATAATTTTAGTCTTATCAAACTCGACCTCACGGCCATCACGTTTAATTACTCTCTGCATAAATAAAGGCCTTTCTTTAAAGAATTTATGTCCAAGAGATTAATCTCTATGTATTTAATTTAGCTGATTAACTGGCTGAGTTTATGGCCTAAAAATAAAGGAGGGACGGCAGATTTTACTCCACCGTCCTAACACCAATGGCCTTTCATTCGTTAATCCCCGCGTTATATTATACGATAATTACACGTTAATTTTTCTGTAAAATGAAAAATAAATTCCGACTCCGTCGATTACTAAAAAGTACTTCTCAGTATTATTAGTTTCAGACACAACGAAGTTCTTATATCTTAATTGGCTCATGTATAAAGCACCAACAGGTTTATTATTAATATTAAGTAATTCCAGAATCGGCGGCTTTTCTAACTCCGCGTAAGTCTGAAATAGAGTAGCTAGTGAATGTTCCATACTACTTACCTCGATGATCCCATAGTTTATCAAAAGGTCGCTGAACGCCTAAAACGAAATCCAACCAATTACCATTAGCTAAATAACACTCATACTCGACTATCATATCTTCAATAGTCTTAAGTTCTTCTTCATAGAACCTCAAAATCTTAATCGTGGTACAATATGCCACTAGCTTAGTAATATCTGTTTGTCCAGTAATTATATTTTCACAATACTTCTTAAACAGCTTATCTGCACTTTTACGTATACTAGTAACTAATAGTACATGAGTTCGTTTAATTTTTCTTGTTCTTGAGTACTCTTGCCAATTTCTTAAAAGTCGAAATTGTCTATGTTTCCCTGTTGTTGCGTTATGTATTAGTTCTGACATTAAGTCTTCGTTTGTTGTCATCGCTCTGCCACCGTACTTATAAAAAATTGAGAGCCTTGGCAGGAGGAAGTACCAAAGCTCTCATGAGAAAGGAGGAATATGTATCCTACATTATATTATACGATATAATTTCGAAATTGTCTCAGTTACGAAATTATTTTAATTACAGTCCGAAAAACAGATCAAAGATATTCATCAGGTTAACCTGACTGGGATCCTTTACCTCATTCTTAGTTTCAGGCGTCTTGCTTCTGCTACCGCTGATAGTGGTTTCGAAGTCACCATCTTTAAGAGTTACGTGGTACTGATCGTACTTAGTTGTAAACTCCTTCAGCGCAGCATTATAAGTATCCTCGGCTGCAGCCATGTGATCATGAATATCTTTCTTACCGAGCTCAAAAGCTTTCTTAAGGTTAGTCAACTCTTCACTATATTCCTTAGTGAGCTGAGTCAGCTTTTCCTTATACTCCTTACGAGCGGCGTTCATTGCCTTGAAAGCAGCTTCTACTTTCTGAGCATCTGCTTTCTTAGCTGCAATAGCGTCTGCCTTTGCCTTCTGGTCGGCGTAGTAAGCATTCTCCGCTTCTCTGAGCGCCGCGATAGTATCGAAAGGCTTATTCAACAATCTGGAGTAATAGCCATAGTCAGTAGCTTGGCTTTCATTGATGTTAAGATTTACTTTCTTTGTCATTTTAAAATCATCCTTTTAATTTTAATTTATCTTAGGTAGAAGTCCTCTCATCTACCTCATATATTTTTAATCTAGTCTGAGACTCCTAGATTAATTACAGGTTTAATCCGCAATTAGCGCAGTACTGCTCTTTCATATCATACGATACCGCACCACATTCTGGACAGTCAGTTAGATTTGCTTTATGAGTTTCAGCATCATCGAATTCCTCTAAGAAAGTTTTAGATGCTTCATCATTATTATTAAAGTCATCCTGCAGAGCATCATATGCATGTTCCTGTGATGCTGCCCACGTACTTAAGGAATGATCTTCCTGAGAACGCTCCCTAAAGTCTTCCGCAGCTTCTTCTCTGAAATAGTCAAGAACCTGAGCTTTGTACTTTTCAAACAGCTCGTCAAAATGCAGATCCAGATATAATCCCCAAAGACGATCGTCTTCCAGTGTCTTTAATCCACCAAGCACACTTTCAGCATCCTCTTCAGTAATCCAGTTTTCCCAGATAGCTGTTGCTACATCACCCTTTGTTACTACAAAAACATGATTTGCGGTATGCTCAAACTCATCCCAATCGTCTTCGGATCTCTTTTCGCCATAGAGGGTGGCAGTCATATTTGGATACTCTAACTCTACCAATTCATCTTGATTCCAAGATTCATTTAAGGAATGTGTTTCTTCATACTCCTTCGTGGCATCATCCTTATAGTAAGCCAATAGCTTGTCATAATATTTATCTAATAGTTCATCGAAGTGATTAGCTAAGAAGTCATTCCATGCTGTATCATCCTCTAAAGCTTCTAGACCACCGTCAACATCGGTAACGTCAGCCTCTTCAATGAAATTTTCCCAAATATCTGTAGCAACATCTTCTTTAGTCTTATAGATACTGTGGCTGACAGATTCCTCTGCTTCATCCCAGTCATCTACATCACGCTTAGGTCCTTGTAAGGTAACCTCTAGACCATCATAGTTAAACTCTACCTTTTCTTTAGCATTAAAAGCTTCTTCTAGAGCAGGTTCACTAATGACGAGATCACCACCGTGATCCTGGACGGCACGCTGGCAGCCAGAACACAACCAACCATAGTCTCTATCGTGCTTACACTCACTTTTGTCAAAAAGCTCGTGACAGAACTTACACTCTACGTCATCCTCGTTCTCTTCCATCTCTTCGACTAAATCCTCGACAGTCATATTGGCAGGAACAGGTTTTCTAAAGTTATCAGGAACGCTATCAAGAGAATTATCTAAAGAATCAAATTCCTGATTAAAACAATCGTCACACTCAAAGGTGTCAGCCTTAGCAAAGGTAGTGGGTTCTACTTCTGAAGAAACATCGTCCATCATTTCTTCCCAAGACCACACAGTACCTAGATCACAAGAATCTTGACACTCACCAAAGTCATTTCTATCAACCTCAATCTGAGTGATGATAGGTTTCTTGCTTAAGCAGCTTATAGCAAATTCCTTAGCTTCATCAAAGAAACTAAAAGGCTCATCCTCGCAGTCGGGACATTTTACAAAATAAATATATTCGAGCAAATTACATGCCTCCTAATTAAGTTTTATTAGTCAACTAATTTAGCAAATTGAAATCCTGCTAATCTCATCTTATTTATATTATAACACATCTTCGAGCAAACCGGAATTAATTAATATTTTTTTAGATTCTGAAATTAACCAAGTTTCGTCTACAGGACCGGCAACTAAAAATATTTTTAATATACGCCCTTTATAGCTTAGCCTGATATCTCTAAATCCGTTATTATTAAAATAAGATAACTGTGCTCCGGCGAAATTAGGCGAATCTCGGAAGTCAGTAATCAGATCAAGCTGACGATCTATGAATCTACACATATCTTCTTTATAGTATATGTTATTTAGTCCAAGATCAACCAACCAATCATCACATTTACCAAAACACTGAACTCCTGCCGGGTCACTAAGGAATTCTATTTCATGATCACGATAAGTTATTGCATCATAACGAACGGGAATATTCGAAGCCCCGGTGTTATTAGAGGCTCCGGATAATATCTCTAAGTTCGTCATCGAGTTTGCTGTTAATCGGTCCATCGAATTCGACTCCATCAACTAAGTACTCTCCAAGCTCTTTCTTCTTATCTATGATCTGCTGAACTCTTTCATCAATTGTATCTTTACATTCTAGTACTGTTATAAATGCTGGCCGAAGATTGTTCACCCTATATATGCGATCTGTGCCTTGGTCGAACATCGCTGCAGTGTATGGAGTATCTAAGCAGATTAAGTAACTAGCAGCATTGAGAGTCCAGCCAGTACCTACCTTGCCCCAGGTTCCAGCAAAGACCTGCTCAGTAGGATCTTCTTGGAATCTGCTAACATTACTACCGACTACGGCGTCTGGAGTATCACCAGTATTAATACTATACCGAAATTGTTCAAGTTTCGCTGCGAGCTCATTTAGAGTTTCCTTAAATACAGAAAGCACTACTACCTTCTCTCCTTGAGAAGTCAGTTCAGTAATCAGCTCAATACATCTATCGACTTTAGCTGAACATATGTTCTGGGTCGTAAGCAATCCAGGGCATGCTGTCGCTTGGCGCAGTCTAGTGGTGAGAGCAAGTAGGTTAGCAGACTTAAGTTCGATCTTATCTGCTTCTTCCTTGACACCTTCCTTAATTGCCTCATAGAACTTACGCTGATCATCCTCTAATTCTAGTAATTCTACAGTCACTGTTTTAGGAGGCATATCGGATCGGACCTGATCGAGAGTTCTTCTAAGTGAACAGTTACTAATCTCTTCCTGTAGAACCTCTAAGTTCTTAAATCCGATAACTTGTGCGTTCTTGAAACCTCCGAAGTTACAGTACTGAGATTTATACATTGTCAGGATGGACTGATCGTTGCCGGTCCAGGATAGAGGTACGTAAGCAGACAGTGGGTTATTAGTAATAAGCGTACCTGTGGCCGCAATCTTAAATGGTGCATCTAGCTTTAGTAAGTTGGTTCCCTGCTGAGATGACTTGGTCGCAGCTTTGTGTGCTTCGTCAAAAGCAATCATGCCGAACGAATTTTCAGATTTCTTAAATGCTTCAATAATACGGTCGTCTCTAAGACTCTCAATATTAGTGATGACGAAGAATTCCTCAATTGGATTCTTAAGTTGCTCGGCTCTCTTATCCATAGAACGATATCTGATAGTACCAGTTCTAGTAGTGTACTCTCCAAGTACTACGGCCGACTCGGTCGAAAACTTCGCAATCTCCTTTTTCCAGTTCTGCTTCAGGGAGTTAACTCCACAGATAATGAAACAGTGATCAATTACGCCACGACGCTTGAGAGTCTCTGCTAACCAGATAATGGAATTAGTTTTACCAAGTCCCATAGAGTCAAGCAACAGCCACTTATCATGGGAGAGTCCAAAGTTAATAGCTTCTAGCTGATGCTCGAAAGGTTTCATCTTAAACGAAACTTTCTCTATTTCGGAAAGCGGCGGCTGGTTCATAGTTCTCTTTGTAGAAACCGTATCATCTAATAACTGTAACTGAATGTCATCTAAAAAAGTAAGGCTGTCTAAAAGCCTTCCTAAATAACATATAGGAAATTCCCAAGTATGCGATGCCTTATGGTAATAATATGTCGGAATCGTCTTTAACGAGTCAACAACATACTGGTTAAAATCAAAAGTAACTAATAAACTTGATAACCCGGAAATCTTTATTGGCTTTGAAGTTTCTATAATTTTAATCATAATGAAACCTCAGAAATTTCAGAAGTTTCAGTGTAGTATTCAAAAGTCATTCCAGGAATTTGTTTTCTGCGGCCTGTTAATATTTGATTTAATCTATATCTGGTTAAATGATTGACCTCTTCAGCCTCTTTTAGAGAGTTATAGACTACATTGGTTTCTATGCATCTTACTTTTTTGTCAGCACCGCCACGCCTCAAATTCTTCAATGCTTTTTGATAAAGCTCTACGTCATTCTTCGGATTGCGCTTAGTCTCAATAACATATTTATAAGCCTTTTGAATATTGTCATCAGAGTTTAAGTCTAAAACAACCTTCTGGTCTACTGCTTTACGTACTAAATTTAACATTAACGTGCAAGCATTAGCATTCTGTAAAATAAAGCTATATGATTTTCCACATTTAACCAATAGAATGTGAGCTTTAAGGTGGTCAGAAAATTTTAAGTGCACTCGCTTATTATTGGGATCTGCGTTTGCAAGTTTTACAAGCTCTCTACGACGCTTGCCGGCCTCTGAGGTATGGTATCCTCCAATACGCATAGAAGCATCGTCTGTACTATAACAGAATATAGGTATAATATGGTGTTCTTGAGTAATGCCAATGGCTTTTACCGTGTTTAAATTATTTACTATAAGCTCTATATACTCGTCTAGATACTGATTGTCCTCGAAAAAATCGGTATTTAATAGAATTTTTTTAATTTTTAACATAAGTATTAAACTCCTCGAAATTATCTGAAATTTATTCTTTCAATTAGTTTAGCAAATAATTTCAAGTTAAATATTAAAATTTCAATAATTTCGAGATTGCCGGAGTTGCGGAAACGAGACTTCTGAGATTTCGGTAATTTCGGGAGTCTTACGTGCATACACGCGTATGTGTAAGGAAAATAGCTAAATTTAAGCTAAAAACAGAAAAATGTGCGTATTAGCGTTAAATTTAGCTAGAAAAATGTGCAATTAATCTAAAAGTGAGACGTAATTTGTAGAAAAATCCTTTTCAGGTGCTTCTTCTTTCGTTTTATATGTAACAGTCGCTTCAATAACAAATGGCTTATTGCAATACTCGCAAGTAAAGCTTTCAGTCAAGCAAGGCTCTCTGTCTTCTGTATAGTAATCTTCGTAAATAATCTTACCTAAAGAATCTTTGACTACTTCATCTGGCTGACCAATGATAGAGTTTGGCATATAAATTTCACCTGGAAGGTATTCAGCTCCACAGTGAGGACATTTAATAACAGCTGATTTATGTATTATATTTGAAATCATGTAAATTACGGCTCCTTGAATTTTTTAGAAAAATATTTTTTATTATATGCACGCGCGCGCCTCTTTGCCTAATATATATTATATATAATAATACTCTAGGCCTTAACGCGCGTCCTTGGCTAATATATAATATATTAATATAACTCCAGAACTAGAGTATAATATATTCTATAATAAATATTTTATATAAATATAAAATATTTATTATATTGGTTTTTAGAAAATTTTAGAAAACTATTGCAGCAAGCTGCTAAGCCTTCGGCCTAAAGGCCTCAGTCTTATGTAGAAGACATTAGTAATAGAATCTCTCTAGAATATTATACAATAGATAAATTGATAATTTAATAATTTTTGAGAAAAATATATAAAAATTTTCAGGTTCTTATTAATTTAATAAATTATTAGATTAATAAATTATTAAAATTATTGGGCGAGCTATTAATTTAATAAATTGATAATTTATTAACGAAATTAATGAAATTACACAAGTTTCGTATTAATGAACTTTATGTGGGGCTCCTGGTCCGTCTGTGTTAGATTTTTAACAAAGTAATATATTCTCACGTTATTGTTATAAAATCGTCAATGTGGCGAGCTACGGACGCGTGGCATAGGCCTGACACGTCACCACGTCCTGTTAATCAGCTTTTTGTGGCCATGGTAGTATAAATTCATACCTTAAATGAAAGCCGCCTCCTGGGCTGTCTGGTGGCCCCACACAAAAAGAAAAGACCTAATGTTAAAAACAAAAGGTCTTTAAAAATATTTATTGTGATTCTTTCCAACTGCCGTTGACTTTGGTACTTACTGTTTCAGCTTCTCTCCAAGTACCATTTACTTTAACATAGACCTGGCCTTCTTTCCAGGTGTTATTTACTTTAACCTGAACAACACCGGCATTTTGTATAGTATATTCATTAGATACTTTATGACCTTTGCCGTTATTACTAAAAAGTTGGGTGCCAGCTCCATTTTTAGTATAGGCATATACGCCGAATTTAATTTTATCACCGGGTTTAAAATCATACATACTTGGGTTAACAATAAATTCTGTAGCTGTACTATCGGTATCATAACAAGAGTCATTGCGCTGGAGAGAGTCTGGTTTAATTATGCTGCCTAACCAGCCACCGGTACTACTATCTTTTAAGCGAACAATCTCGTCATTTTTATACATACGTAGACGATAGCCTAATATAGGAGAGTTGTCATTCGCTTTAGTGGCAGCTGTCCATTTAAAGGTCCAATTTTGTTTCAGAGTTAGTCTACCGTTTCTATAGCTAGCATCAGTTAAATATGGGTTTCCAGGTTCATTTGGATAAGCATAGTTAATTATAGTTGATTTTGCTGTATCAGAAGTCGCATCATTATGAGTACCGTCTACTACAGAATATGCATATACGTTTTGAGATTTACTAGTACGATCACAAGTTAAAGCCTGATTGACAATATTAAGAGAACTTGTTTTTGTGTAATCACCGCTGTCTCCAATTCTATAATATAATGTGGTACTTTTAACAGCGTTATTTGTGCCTGCGCTTCCAGCTTGGGCTGTAATAGTAAAAGTACTTTTTTTAGTATCAGTAATAGTTGGCTTAGAGGCAGTAGCATTAGTATAGGCGGTATAGTTAAGGTTTATAGAAAACCAAGAATTATATGAAGAGTTATAGCCAATTTCCATATAATTACCGCTCGCGCCAACAACTAGATAATATGTCGTATTTTTAGCCAAAGACTTTGTTATAGTAAAATTCGCTTTGTGAACTTGCTGATCATTTGTATTCCAAGCACAGGAGGCATCACATGTGTTAGCTGTTGGTATGGCACAAATACCTGTAGTGCCAGTAGTGCCAGTAGGGTCACTGGTATATAATTTTATATATAAAGTTCCGGTAGTAGAATTAGTTTGTCTTACATATGGGATAGTAATACTAAAGCTAGTACTAGTAAAAAGACCGCTGATATCAGGAGTTTTAAAGCTAAGAACCGCAACATACTTGCTGCTACCAGCATAGCCACCGAATAGATTAGATCGCCAAGCGCTCCACCCGCCGTTGTAAAATTTATATGCAAGGTTAGTGCATGCACTAGAAGCCATAAACTATTACTCCTTTCCGGTAGAAGAAATAACAGAATTAATTTTTTCTAAAATTTCTTCTATAATAATTTTAGTACCTTCAGAAAGATTTTTTTCTTCGTCGTCCTTCGCCTTATTATAATAAAAGTCGGAAAGCTCCCGGAAGTTGCCGGACTTAATAGAAAAGGAACCCCAGTCACAAATCATTTCTAAAATATAAATATAAGGCATGTCTTCGCCGAGCCAGAACTCAGGATGATGCTCGTTATTAGTCCAGTGATGTTTCCATGCTTCTTCATATTCTAAAGTCTTCTTGCCGTCGCCGAACCACTTCTGAGCATAAGGCTCAAATTCTTCTTCTGAGAATTTAGAATCATCGTGCTCAGCTATCATCTCGTCGAACAGATCAATGTCTATATTATCAAAGAGCTCAGGAAGATTTTCTTTCAACCACTCAGCGAACTGACGAACTCTTTCTTTATGCTCTTCTATATATTTTTTATTTTCTTCTAAGTAACCGTCAAGGTCTTCACTTATCATATTAAGAAGACCAAAAGCATTTATTAAATTCATATATGTTTCTTTTACCTTTCATATATAATTAAAAGCTCCCAAGATTTATTATCTCAGAAGCTTTAAGCCCAATTACAACATCTAGTTTTTCCCATTCATTTAATTTAGCGTAACTTTTTATATTAATTTAATAATTTATTTATTTGATAATATAATAAAAAGAGCTCAAATATCTCTACTCAAGCTCTGTTATTTTACTCTATATAACCGTTAATATATTGCCCAATATCTTTCTCAAAGATACAATAAAAAATATCATTTATTAGTTTATTTTCACTGGCCAATTTATTATAAAAATCTTGAGACACTGGCAACAGTGTTACATTTGTATTTTTTCGTGCTACATTAAAACTTTCTACAGTCTGCTCTATCTCAAGTAGTCTTTGAATTTCATGGTCTATGTTTTTCAGTTCTTTTATCATAGCGCAGCAAACTCCTGACCAAGCTCAAATAGCTTATTGCAAACCTCTATATACTCTTCAGATACCACAAAGTCTACAGAGTGTCTAAGCTGGTATAGCTTTTCCTCAAGCTGTTTCTTTTCTTCTAAAATCTTAGTTGCCTTATTGTACGCTTCAGTAGTCATTTTTACTTATCTCCTAAAATTGCATTTATACAATCATTCCAACCGACTTTATAGCCAGCACTATACTCTAGCAGATGGTAGGCTTCATCTTTTTCAGGTGCTGGTTTTAAAGGACACCAGTCTTGTTTAAAATCTTTCGGATAAGGATAGTTAATACCTCTATTGTTTAAGCCACCACAACTCATATCGCTATAGAAACTATTGAACAAAGGACACTTGTCACAACTATCTGGCATATCAATTACTAAAACTGCTTTACTCATTGTCGCTCCTCCTCAACTCTATAACCTTCGTCAGTATAATGCTTTTTTACAAGCTCAGCCATTTTTATAATAGCTTCTTCAAAAGTATCGCCACCGCAGTCTAGGTCAATATCATGGGTAGTATCATTGTGATAATGTTCATATGGGCCGTGCTCTAACCAAATCTGTACTTTGGTATTTTTAGTACTATCATCATCAATAGTATTAGTTTCTGGATTTACTTTAACAACCTCTGTCCATAGCCCATGGCAAAATAGGCCATTAAACATTTTGTGGCTATCCAAGAATTTCCAGGCAGTGTAAAAATCCATATCGAGTATATCAACCTTTCCGTCTACAGCCATAGCGTTTTAGTTCGCCAATCAATAAAGACACCTCGTTTCTAAGCTTCTTGAGCTCAGCTTCTTTAATATTGTCATTAGTTCTAAGCATCCGGTCTTTAACGAAGTTATCATAATCATTAAAACCTTTAATAACTCTGTCCAGTCTTGTCAAAAGGTACCTCCATGCTTTGTTCTACAAAATAAACCAATAATTTCATATAACAAGTTTACGAGCCACGGCCACTTTGGCAATTTAATCTGCCTATATTTCTTTCCAAAATAAATACACGGTGTCCAGTACTGACATTTTTCACAGTCAGCGCTTAAGCAGTTGCCGAACCCACACGGATTCCCAATAAACGGCTTCATGGCGTACCCTCATCGCGTAATAGAACTACTACCATGTTCATCAGTGACATCAACAGAAATAGCCATTCTGCTAAAGACACTACAAATTCTATTTTTAATCTGGTCACGCATCTCAGTTCTCAGCGCATCATCAATTCTCCTAGAGAAACTAGCATTGAGTTTAGAATCAAAATCCATTTCCTGAATCGCTTGCTTAATAGCTTTCTGCATTTCTTCTTCTAATACTTCTTTAGCCATATCTTTCATAGTATTCTTATTGATGCCGGCCTCAGTAAGCATCTGTCTAATTTCCTGTCTAATAGCGATTTGTTCAACTGTCATGTATAATCAACTCCTAAAATTTATTATTATATTTTATAATACAGCGCTATTAATGATAATTAA
>JAEIGA010002343.1_pt1 | contig 30266 bp, 26 predicted proteins | sample 9270691 | NCBI WGS metagenome assembly JAEIGA01 (sample SAMN17057246, study PRJNA624740) | gut metagenome | biome: biome; isolation source: fecal sample | host: Bos grunniens | place: China: Xizang | collected 2019
AATCGGTTCCTTATTTTCTTCAGGTTTAGTTGTTTTTGGCGGCACAGAAGTCATTCCTTTGGCTTCGGTTGTCTCTAAAGATGACTTTTCAGTATCGTTCATATTTTTACCTCACAAAAGTTTGTTACAGTGCAAAAAATGGTGTTTTTAGTGCATTTTGCTAATATTTAGGTTTATAAAGTGACGATTGAGGACAATTTTTATAAAAAATATATAAAAAATTGCGATGTTTTTTACATAACGAGTATTGAAATTTCTGTATAGTTGTATTATTATATTGTTATGATAATACAATAATAAGGTATTATCTGAAAATAATCAATGAATATTTAGTAAATTTTTTTATAAACCGGAGGGAATTTGATGTATACAATCAAAGAAATTTACGACCTTATAGGTCAGAAGCTAACCCACAATTTCGGCGTTGCGCCAAGTCAGGCCTCGGACGAGCTTTTTTATAAGGCTTCGGTTTTGGCTTTGCTCGACCTTATGACTGAGCGGCGTGCTGCTTTCCGCGAGGATACCTCGGCGCAGGAAAGCAAGATGGTTTACTACCTTTCGATGGAATTTTTGATGGGACGTTCTTTAAAGAACAACCTTTTCAATATGAAGCTGGACGAAACCTTTAAAAAGGCATTGGCTAAATACGGTGTAAAGCTTGACAATCTTTATGAGCTTGAGCCGGATGCAGGCTTGGGTAACGGTGGCTTGGGCCGTCTGGCTGCCTGCTTCTTGGACGGTCTTACCACAAGCGGCTATCCTGCAATGGGATACTGTATTAAATATGAGTTCGGTATTTTCCGTCAGAAGTTTGCCGATGGCTGGCAGACCGAGATGCCTGATTTCTGGCTTCCCGGCGGAAGCTGCTGGCTTGTCAAGCGTGACGGCTCGGCCGTTGATGTAAACTTCGGCGGTAACGTAAAGGAAATTTGGTGCGACGGTCACCACAGTGTTGAATTAGAAAACTGTGATACAGTCCGTGCTGTGCCGTATGACCTTATGGTTGCCGGTGCCGACGGCAGAAGTGTTAACGTATTAAGACTCTGGAGCTCTGAGACTCGCTCTATCAATATGGCGGCATTCAATCAGGGCGATTATGTAAGAGCCTTGGAGCATCAGGCTATGGCCGAGGTTATCAGTAAGGTTTTGTATCCCGAGGATAATCATCCCGAGGGCAAATCTCTGCGTTTAAGACAGCAATATTTCTTGGTTTCGGCCTCTATTCAGGATATTTTACAGCGTCATTTACGTAAATACGGCACCTTGGATAATCTGCCCGAAAAGGCCGCTATTCATATTAACGACACTCATCCGGCTCTTGTTGTGCCTGAATTGATGCGTTACCTTTTGGACGAATGCGGATATTCCTGGGATAAGGCTTGGGATATTGTTGTCCGTACAACTGCCTACACCAACCACACCATTATGCGTGAGGCTCTGGAGTGCTGGCAGATTGACCTCTTCCGCGGTCTGTTACCCCGTATATTCCAGATTGTTACTGAAATTGACAATCGTTTCAGAGCATCTATGTGGGAAAAGACTTACGATGCAGACTATGTTGCACGCACCGCCATTATCGAGGGCGGAGTTGTTAAAATGGCTAATCTTTGTGTTGCCTCCTGCCATAGTGTAAACGGCGTTTCAAGACTTCACAGTGACATTCTGAAGGATAATCTTTTCAATGATTACTACCGCGTAACCCCTGAAAAGTTTACCAACGTTACAAACGGTATTGCCTTCAGACGTTGGATTTGTCAGTCTAACCCTGAATTAACCAAGCTCATTACCGAGTGTATCGGTGACAAGTTCATTTTGGATAATGCTCAGCTGAAAGAGTTTGAAAAATTCCAGGATGACAAGGCTGTACTTGAAAAATTAGCTGAGATTAAGCATAGCAATAAGGAACGCTTTGCAAAATATGTTAAGAATGAATACGGTATTATCCTTGATACCAATTCTATCTTCGATATGCAGGTAAAGCGTTTGCACGAGTATAAGCGTCAGCACCTTAATGCACTTCACATTATTTCTGATTATTTATTTATTAAGGAAAATCCCAATGCAGAGTTTACACCCAAGACCTATATCTTCGGTGCAAAGGCGGCCCCGGGCTACCATTTGGCAAAAGAGATTATTCAGATGATTATCAATCTTTCCAAGGTTATTGAGGCTGACCCTCAGGTCAAGGATAAGATTAAGGTTGTTTTTGTTGAGGATTACCGTGTAACCTTAGCAGAGCTTATGATTCCGTCGGCTGAAATAAGTGAGCAGATTTCGCTGGCTTCAACCGAGGCAAGCGGTACCGGAAATATGAAGTTTATGCTTAACGGTGCCATTACCCTAGGCACTGAGGACGGCGCCAATGTTGAAATTCACGAGGCTGTTGGCGACGATAATATAATTATCTTCGGTATGCATACTCCTGAGGTTTTGGCTTTGAGAAATCAGTATCATCCCGGTCGTTATTACGATAATAACCAGAAGCTTCGCCGTGCAGTTGACTTTATCGTCAACGGCATAGGCGGCGCACAGTTCCCGGCACTTTCGAGAGCTTTAAAGAACAGTGACTACTATATGGCGTTTGCCGATTTTGAGGATTACTGTACCGCACAAAACAAGGCAAGTGAGCTTTATAAGAATACTGAAAAGTGGAACAAAATGTCGCTTATTAACATTGCCAATGCCGGAATTTTCTCGGCAGACCGTTCGATTTATGATTATGCAACCAAGATTTGGAATGCAAAGCCGCTCGAAAAACCGGTCAAGAAATAACAAAATTATAAAATGTACTTGCATTTTATAAAAACTGTGTTAGAATATAGTTGCAGTTAAGCAATTTCATTTTTCAAACGGAGGTGTATTTCCAATGGCATATAAGATTTCTGACGCTTGCATCAGCTGTGGTGCTTGTGCTGCACAGTGCCCTGTTGAGGCTATCGCAGAGGGTGACGGACAGTTCGTTATTAACGCAGATACCTGCATTGATTGCGGTGCTTGTGCTGACCAGTGCCCTGTTGAGGCTATTGCTGCCGAATAATTTAAGTCAAATCTTAAATTTACATACCCGAGGGGTTCGCCCCTCGGGTATATTTTTATCCCTGAATTAATTGTTAAAAAATTAACGAAAATTCACATGAATTAAAGTATAAAAATGTATAAAAATACTAAATTAATATTGTTTTTTCAAGGAATGTGTGGTAAAATATCAATGTTATGCAAGCTCGGTTGGAGTTTTGTCGCCCGAGCATTTGATTTTTTAGGAGGAAAGCAAAATGGCAATTCCCGAAGGAATACTTCGCCCTGTGAAAAATATTTTCGGCGGAGTGAGGTTGCCCCATAATAAGGGTACAGCTGAAAAGGAAACGGTTATTATGCCGGCGCCGGAAACGGTTGTTATTGCTATGCAGCAACATATAGGTGCACCGTGTACGTCCTGCGTTAAAAAGGGTGATACGGTTTATGTGGGTACAAAAATCGGTGACAGTGATAAGTTTATAAGCGCACCCATTCACTCTAGTGTTTCGGGTACGGTTGACAGTATCGGTACTATGCTTTTGCCGTCGGGTGCCACTTGTCAGACTGTTGTTATTAACTCTGACGGTCTTATGACTCCTGACCCTGATTTAAAGCCACATACTGTTGAAACTAAGGAGCAGCTTGTTGCCGCAGCAAGGGACTCCGGTCTGGTCGGTCTTGGCGGCGCAGGTTTTCCTGCGCATGTAAAGCTTAATGTCGGCCCAAATACTATGCTGGATACCCTTATTATTAACGGTGCTGAGTGTGAGCCGTATATTACTTCCGACTACCGTGAGTGTGTTGAAAGTACCGACAGTATTTTAGGCGGTATTTTTGTTATCAAGAATATCCTCGGTATTAAAAATGTCATTATTGCTGTTGAGGATAATAAGCCTAAGGCTATATCAAAACTTCAAAAGCTGGCTGAGGATGAATTGGGCTACCAAATGGGCGTCAATTCGACCGATGATGAGAAGACAAAGGCTTTATATAAGGTTGCAACCGATGTAAAAGACACCGATAACTCGATAAGGCTGATGAGACTTAAGTCACAGTATCCTCAGGGTGCTGAAAAGGTGCTTATTTATACCACAACCGGAAGAAAGCTTCCGTTAGGCAAGCTCCCGTCGGATGTCGGTTGCCTTGTTATGAACATTACCAGTGTTTCCTATCTGTATAAGTATATTACTACCGGTATGCCGGTTGTATCGCGTACCGTTACGGTTGCCGGTGATGCTGTAGCAAATCCGCAAAATGTTTGTGTGCCTATAGGTACACCGATAGAGGCGTTGATTGAGTTTTGCGGCGGATATAAAAAGGCTGCAAGAAAGATTCTCTACGGCGGACCGATGATGGGTACTGCTTTGGTTGACACCAAAATGCCGTTGCTAAAGCAAAATAATGCAATTTTGGTGTTTGGAAGTAAGGAGGCCGTCCGACCGATTGATAATCCGTGTATCAGGTGCGGCCGTTGCGCAAATACCTGCCCTATGGGATTACAGCCGTTGGAGATTGAGTCGGCACTCAGAATCGGTGATATTGAAAGGGTAAAGGCCCTTTATGTCGATTATTGTATCGAGTGCGGTTGCTGCTCGTATGTTTGTCCGTCAAAGCGTTATTTAACTCAGACAATGCGTTTGGCTAAGGCTGAATTGAGAAATAAAAAGTAAGGAGGGGTTAAAATGGATAGATTAACAGTTTCAAGTTCACCTCATATAAGACATCAGGACTCCTCAAAGGGTATTATGCTGGATGTTATTATTTCGCTTTTACCCTTAACCGTTGCCGGCTGTATTATGTTCGGCTGGTATTCGGCTTTGCTGGTACTTACAACCGTCGTTGCGGCCGTTTTGACAGAGTATGTTTGCTGCAAGGTTATGAAACGTAAAAACTCGATTTATGACCTGTCGGCAGTCGTTACCGGTCTTATTCTGGCATTGAATTTACCGCCCAAGCTTCCGCTTTGGATGGCGGCAATCGGCAGTGTAATTGCTATCGGTGTCGTAAAAATGATGTTTGGCGGTATCGGTCACAACTTTGCCAACCCCGCAATTACTGCGCGTATTGCTTTGCTGGTTTCGTTCCCGAGTGCAATGACTGCTTGGGTTGCACCAAAGGGTGTTGAGGTTATTACCGGTGCTACCGATGCTACATCAATGGCAACACCCTTGACAACCGACGGTTATTCCTATATGCAGATGTTTATGGGAAAGGTTCCCGGTTCGTTGGGCGAAACCTTTAAATTGCTTATAATTTTGGGTTTCTTGTATTTGGTTTTTCGCCGGGTTATCAGTCCGGTTGTACCGTTGGTTACCGTTGGTACGGTTGCTGTAATGTCACTGATTTTCAATCTCGACCCACTTTATATGATTCTTTCCGGCGGACTTTTGTTCGGCGCCGTATTTATGGCAACCGATTATGTCACAAGCCCCATTAATTGGAAGGGTCACATTATTTACGGTGTGGGTATTGGATTGATTACATTCCTTATCCGTCATTTCGGATATCTGCCCGAGGGTATGTCCTACGGTATTCTTTTAATGAATCTGTTTGTACCTTATATCAATAAAATTACGGCTCCTAAGCCCTTTGGATGGGAGGCCAAAAAATGAAAAATATAAAGAGTATTATTGTTACTACTATTATTTTGACGGTTATTTGTGCTATTTCAGCGGCCGGCTTGGCAGGTACTAATGAATTGACTGCCAAGCGTATTGCCGAGGCTGATAAAAAGGCTGAGCAAAAGGCTATGTCGAGGATTATTGAGGCTGATAATTATACCGAGGGTAAAATTACCGTAAACGGTGTCGAAAACACCTATTATATTGCCGAAAACGATAATACCTACGGCTATATTTTTACCTTTTCGCATAACGGCTACGGCGGTCCTGTAAAGGTTATGACCGGTGTCGATATGAATGGAAAGGTCATTGCGATTGAGGTCTTAAGCGCTTCGGATGAAACTCCGGGCTTAGGTCAGAATATCACAAAAAAATCCTATTGGGAACAGTTCAAGGGTCTTAGCGGTGAGGCTACCATCGGCGGAAATGTTGAGGCTGTTACCGGTGCAACCTTCTCGTCTAAGGCGGTTGCTGAATGTGTTAATGATGCACTTGATATGTATAAAGCAATAACTGAGGAGGGTGAAAAATAATGGCTGAAAACAGTAAAATGACCACCCTTACTAAAGGTGTTATTAAAGAAAATCCGGTTTTACGTTTGGTCTTGGGCACCTGTCCTACCTTGGCAATCACTACCGCCGCAATTAACGGTATCGGTATGGGTGTTGCCGCAACGTTGGTGCTAATAGGCAGTAATGCCGTTATTTCTCTTCTTCGTAATGTTATTCCCGATAAGGTCAGAATTCCGGCGTTTATCACCATAATTGCCGCCTTTGTTTCGATAATTCAAATGCTTGTTAAGGCGTTTTTGCCGAGCATCGATGCGGCGTTAGGTATTTTCCTGCCGTTGATTGTTGTTAACTGTATTATTTTGGCACGTGCAGAAATGTTTGCATCTAAAAACCCTGTTTTGCCGAGTATTTTGGATGCTATCGGTATGGGTATCGGCTTTACCGCCGCTATTACCTTAATGGGCATGATTCGTGAGCTTTTGGGTGCCGGAACGATTTTTGGACTTCAGGTGACCCAGGGCGCTATTGAACCTATGCTTATCTTTATTCTTCCTCCGGGTGGATTTTTCGTGTTTGGCGTGCTCGTAGCTCTTTCCAATAAGCTTGCAGTTAAAATGGGCAAAAAGCCGATTAAGAATTTAGGCTGCGGCGGTTGTAACGGTTGTTCGGGTTGTGACACTTGTGAGTCGGCTGATAATCAGGAAACTGTCGGTCAGTCGGCGCCGGTTGACGAGGGCATTGTAACTAATGCTGATATTGCTAAATCGGTCGGCGAAGAATTACCCGAAAGTGAAGCCACCGTCGGTGTTATAGGTGACGGTGTGACCGATGAAAATGTCCGTACCGAGGCCGAAAATGTGGATGTTAAAAAGGAAAACGGAGGTGAGCCGCAATGAATGTAGCTAACATTATTACCATTGTGCTTGCCGGACTTTTGACCGAGAATATGGTCTTGGCAAAGTTTTTGGGAATTTGTCCTTTCTTGGGCGTTTCCAAGAAAACAAATACCGCTGTCAGTATGGGTATTGCCGTAACCTTGGTTATGCTGCTTGCCACTGCAGTTACCTATCCCATTCATCGCTATTTGTTGTTGCCTTATGGCTTGGGTTATTTGCAGACAATCGTATTTATTCTTATTATAGCCGCTTTGGTACAGCTGGTTGAGATTGTTTTAAAGAAATATATTCCGCCGCTTTATAAGGCATTAGGTGTATATTTACCGCTTATAACCACAAACTGTGCTGTTTTGGGTATTACAATGCTTAATTTCACAAATGTAAGAATCACCAATTATGTTGAGGCATTGTTTAACTCGTTAGGTGCGGGCTTGGGCTTCTTGCTGGCAATGTTCATCTTTGCCGGTGTCAGAGGAAGGCTTGAAAGCTCGGATATTCCCGAGTCGTTAAAGGGACTTCCGATAACTTTGGTAGCGGCAGCTATTGTTTCACTGTCATTCTTAGGCTTTGCCGGTATCGTTAAGTAAGGAGGCGACAAAATGAATCCGATTTTATTTGCTGTAATTATTGTCGCTGGTATCGGTCTTGTTGCAGGCTTGGGACTGTCTATTGCCTCTATCGTAATGGCGGTTAAAACTGATGAAACGGTTGAAAAGCTTCGTGCTGAATTGCCGGGTGCTAACTGCGGTGCTTGCGGATACTCAGGCTGTGACGGCTATGCCGAAGCCTTGGCTAAAGGTGAGGCTAAGCCCGGTCTTTGTGCCCCGGGCGGTGCCGATTGTAATGAAAAATTAGGTGAAATCTTGGGTGTCAGCGTTGAAATGACCGAACCGAAGGTTGCAACTGTAAAGTGTAACGGCACTTGTGACCACGTTGGAAACAAAATGAGTTATTTCGGTGTCTCAACCTGCAAGGCAGCTAATATGATGTACGCCGGCACGTCTGATTGTAATTTCGGTTGCTTGGGCTTTGGGGACTGTCAGCGTGCTTGTAAATACGGTGCGATTGAGGTTATTAACGGCAAGGCGGTTGTAGACCCCGGACAGTGTACTGCCTGTACGGCTTGTGCTACTGCCTGCCCTAAGGGTATTATTGAAATGATGCCGAAAAGTAAGGTTTACGCTAAGGTACTTTGCTCAAATAAGGATAAGGGAGCCGTTGCACGTAAGGTGTGCGAGGTTGCCTGTATCGGCTGCGGTAAGTGTAAAAAGGTCTGCGAGTATGATGCGATTACGGTCGAGGATAATTTGGCACGCATCAGTCCCGAAAAGTGTGTAGCCTGCGGTGCATGTGTCGAAGCTTGTCCGATGAACTGTATCGCGTTGTAACTTCACAATTTTTCTCTTTTTCAAAAAAACTCTTTACTTTTTGAGATTCTTGTGTTATAATGCTCCAAGTCGGTCTTGAGTACCGATGATAATACCGTTTTCTGAGTTTTGGGAGTAAGCCTGTTTTTCGGGAATTCACCAACCTTTAACTCGGGAATGGGTTTAAATTTCAGAAAGGGTGAAAACAATGCTTAAGGAAGAAAAGAATCAGATAATTGCTGAGTATGCAGTTCATGAGGGCGATACCGGTTCTCCGGAGGTTCAGATTGCTGTTCTTACTCGCCGTATCAACGACTTAACCGAGCATTTAAAGGCAAATACTCACGACCATCATTCTCGTCGCGGTTTGCTCAAAATGGTTGGTCACAGACGTAATCTTTTGGCTTACTTGCAGAAGAAGGATATCGAAAGATACCGTTCTATCGTTGCAAGACTTGGCTTGCGTAAGTAATCGCATTTCAGCCGGTTGAGGTTTTCTCAACCGGCTTGATTTACTTTATTTAAGGTTTTAATTTTTGTTGAAAATCGAGTGAATTACGGGGAAGTGTGCTGATTTTAGCAGTTGTTCGGGAGCTTGAGGCTCGAGCTTCGGAACTATTGCTAAAGTACGCACCCCCGTGAAAATATAATTTTATTTTATGGAAGGTGTAAAAAATGAGTCAAATTACAAAGATGCAGTTTAACAACTACAAGGTTTATGAAACCGTGCTTGCAGGCCGTCCTTTGAAGATTGAGACCGGTATGATGGCACAACTTTCTAATGCCTCGGTTATGTGTACCTACGGTGAAACCGCCGTATTGTGTAACGTTACTGCTTCGGCAAAGCCGCGTGAGGGTGTTGATTTCTTCCCCTTGTCGGTTGATTACGAGGAAAAAATGTATTCGGTAGGCCGTATTCCGGGCTCTTTCCAGAGACGCGAGTCCCGCCCCAGCGAGAAGGCTATTTTAACCTCTCGTTGCATTGACCGTCCTATCCGTCCTTTGTTCCCCAAGGATATGAGAAACGATTGCTCGGTTGTTGCTACCGTTATGGCAGTTGACCCCGATTGCAGTCCTGAAGTCACCGCGATGATTGGTGTTTCGGCAGCTATTGCTATTTCCGATATCCCGTGGGATGGCCCTATCAGCGGTGTTAAGGTAGGTCTCGTAGACGGTGAAATCGTTGTTAACCCGACCTTAGAAGAGCGTGCTAAGAGTGAAATGGAAGTAACCGTTGCTTCGACCGGTGAATTGGTAGCTATGATTGAGGCTGGCGGTAACGAAATTCCTGACGACTTGATGTTTGAAGCTATTATGAAGGCTCACGACGTTAACCGTGAGGTTGTTAAGTTTATTAACGGCATTGTTGAAGAAATCGGCAAGCCTAAGTTCCAGTTCGAGTCTAACGACCCCGACCCGGCAATTATGGCTGAGATTGAGGCTTTCTGTATTGAGGATGTCAAGAAGGCACTTGATACCGACGACAAGACCGTTCGTGATGCTGCACTTTTACCTATTTATGACGCTGTTCATGAGAAGTTTGACGAGCGTTTTGAGGGTAAAGAGGCAAAACTCGACGAGATTATGTATCTCGTTCAGAAGCATGTTGTTCGTGAGTGGCTGAAGACCGAGCATAAGCGTGTTGACGGCCGCGGTATCAACGAAATCCGTCCTTTGGACGCTAAGATTGATTTGTTGCCGAGAGTTCACGGCTCGGGCATGTTCACCCGCGGTCAGACTCAGGTTTTATCGATTACAACTTTAGCACCTGTCAGTGAAGCACAGAAGCTCGACGGTCTTGATGAGGAAACCGAGAAGAGATATATTCATCACTATAATTTCCCGTCCTATTCTGTCGGTGAAACCAAACCGTCCCGTGGTCCCGGACGTCGTGAAATCGGTCACGGTGCCTTGGCAGAGCGTGCACTTTTGCCGGTTATTCCGTCGGTTGATGAGTTCCCTTATACTATCCGTGTAGTATCTGAGGTACTTTCCTCTAACGGTTCTACTTCACAGGGTTCTATCTGCGGTTCTACCTTATCACTTATGGCTGCCGGCGTTCCCATTAAGGCCCCCGTTGCAGGTATTTCCTGCGGTCTTATCACCGGTGATGACGGTGTTAAGGGCGACTTTATGACTATGGTTGATATTCAGGGTCTTGAGGACTTCTACGGCGATATGGACTTTAAGGTTGCCGGTACTAAAAAGGGTATCACCGCTATTCAGATGGACTTAAAGGTTCATGGTCTTACTCCCGAAATTATTAAAGAGGCTTTCCAGAAGACTCACGATGCAAGAATTAACATTCTGGATGAGATTATGTTGCCCTGTATCGCAGAGCCTCGTGCTGAGCTTTCTAAGTATGCACCCAAGATGCTTACTATGACCATTAATCCTGAGAAAATCGGTGACGTTATCGGTAAGCAGGGTAAGGTTATTCAGAAGCTGCAGGAGCTTTATGAGTGCGTAATCAACATCGAGGAAGACGGACGTGTATTTATCTCTACTCTTGATACCGAAAAGGGTCAGGCAGTTATGGATGTTATTGATATTATTGCCGAGGGTCCTGAGGTTGGTGCTTTCTATCAGGGTACCGTTACCAGAATTATGGACTTTGGTGCATTTGTTGAAATTGCCCCCGGTGTTGAGGGTCTTGTGCACGTAAGCAAGCTTGATGTCAAGCGTGTAGAAAAGGTTGAGGATGTTGTTACTGTCGGTGACATCATTAAGGTTAAAGTTACCGAGATTGATGACCGCGACCGCGTAAATCTTTCCCGCCGCGATGCCTTGGTTGAGCTTGACGGTATGACCGTTGAAGAGGGCGCCGAGGAGGAACGCCGAGCAAGACGTGACGGTGACCGTCGCGGATTCAGAGGCAGAAGATAAATTGATTTTTTAAAGTAATTCACCTGAGGGTTTTCCTCGGGTGAATTTTTTGGTTTTATTACTTATATTGTGCTTGCAATAACGGGTGGATTATAGTATAATTATAAAGAATATGGAGAAGTGTTTGCATTTCTTGATTTCGGGAGATTTTTAAGTTGGAAAATATTGCAAATTTATCTGAAAAGCAGATCGAAATTGAACGCCAATTAGGGTTTTGTGAGCGAGTTCGTGAAATAGTAATGAACAAGTATGGGTATAAGCCTCTGGCTTTTGTGCATACCTACGGCTGTCAGCAAAACGTCAGTGATTCCGAGCATTTAAAGGGTTACTTAGAGCTTATGGGTTACGGCTTTACCGATGACCTTAATGAGGCTGATTTGGTGCTTTATAACACCTGTGCCGTACGTGAACACGCCGAGACCAGGGTTTTCGGCAATGTCGGTATTTTGAAAGCAAACAAGCGTCAGCGTCCGAATATGCTTATTTGTATGTGCGGTTGTATGGCTCAGCAAACCAAAGTTTCCGACCGAATCAGGAAAAGCTATCCGTATGTTGATATCTTGTTCGGCACTCAGGTAAGACACAAATTTCCTGAGTTTGTTTACCGCAAGCTAACCCAAGGCAAGCGTGTTTTTGAAAATCCAAAGGATGACAGCGGTATTTTTGAGGGGATTCCCGTTCACCGCGACGGTACCTTTAAAAAATGGTTACCGATTATGCAGGGATGTAATAACTTTTGTACCTACTGTATCGTGCCGTATGTCAGAGGACGTGAGTTTTCACGTGAGCCTGAGGATGTTTTGGCCGAGGCAAAAGAGCTTATAAATTCCGGTGCCAAGGAAATAATGCTATTAGGACAGAATGTCAATTCCTACGGCAAAAACTGTCAGCATAAAATGACCTTTGCCGGACTTTTGCGAGAAATTAATGCCTTAGAGGGTGACTTCAGAATAAGGTTTATGACCTCGCACCCTAAGGACTGCTCGGACGAGCTTTTGGTTGCAATGAGTGAGTGTGAAAAGGTTGAGCGGCATTTACATCTTCCGGTGCAGTGCGGAAGCGACAGGGTTTTGAAGGCTATGAACCGGCATTATGATTCGGCAAGCTATTTGAAGCTTATTGACCGTGCACGCGAGCTTATGCCGAATATTCAGTTTACAAGCGACATTATTGTCGGTTTCCCCGGTGAGACCGAGGAAGACTTCATAAAAACCGTTGAACTGATAAAAAGGGTAGAGTATTATTCACTGTTTACCTTTATTTTTTCACCGAGACCGGGTACACCTGCCGCCGAAATGCCGGATACCGAGTCTAAAGAGGATAAGTCCCGCAGGTTTAGTGAAATGTTAAAGGTGCAGGAGGAGATTTCGCTAAGGCTAAACAAGGCACTTATCGGCAAAAAAGTACGGCTTTTGATTGAAGAGGTTGACGGGGATATGCTTATAGGCCGCTCGTCGGAAAATTTGGTTGTGAGAATTGCCGGTAAGCCTGAGGATTTAGGAACGTTTAAAAATGCCTTGATAGTGGACTTTGACGGTGTGCTTCACGGCAAGGAAATATAAAATAATTTTAGGAGATTTTATAAATGGATATTATAGAAGCAGCAAGAGCTTTAGGTGTTGCAATGCAGGCCGATGAAAGATATCTGAGATATTTAGAGGCTCGCAAGAAGAATGACGATGACCCGGAACTTCAAAAATTAGTGGGTGAATTTAACATTGCACGTATGACGGTTGATACCGAATTTCAAAAGGAAGAGGCCGAGCGTGATGTTGAGAAAATTAAGGAATTTAATGTGAAAATCCGTCAGCTTTACGGTCAGATTATGTGCAACGACTGTATGATGGAATTTAATAAGGCCAAGGCCGAGTTTGAAGAGGTTATGAAGCGTGTTAACGGAATAATCGAGCTTTCAATGGAAGGCGAGGACCCCAATACCTGCGAGCCGGCTACCGGCTGTACCGGAAGCTGCTCAACCTGCGGCGGATGCCATTAACAGATTTCAGACATCAGATAGCAGAGTCAGACAAAGGGTATTTGAATTGAGGTGAAGGTAAATGGCTGAGTTGTCACCTATGATGCGTCAGTATCTTGAAATTAAGGAGCAAAATAAGGATAATCTTTTGTTTTTCAGGGTTGGTGACTTTTACGAGCTTTTCTTTGACGATGCCATAACGGCATCGCGTGAGTTGGATATTGTTTTAACCGGTAAGGATTGCGGTCAAGAGAAGCGTGCGCCTATGTGCGGCGTGCCTTACCATTCCTGCGAGAATTATATTGCCCGTTTGATTGAAAAGGGCTACCGTGTTGCGATTTGTGAGCAGGTCGAGGACCCGGCTACTGCTAAGGGTCTTGTTAAGCGTGATATCATTCGCGTTGTGACTCCGGGTACTGTTTTAGAGGACAGTATGCTGGACGAGTCACGCAATAACTACCTTGCGGCACTTTGCTTTAATAAAAATGATTACGGTCTTTGTTTTGTTGATGCTTCAACCGGTGACGTCAGTGTGACCGAAATTTCGGGAAGTGATGCAGTACAAAGGGTCACTGCCGAATTAGGACGCTTTAGTCCCAGTGAAATTATTACCACAGGTGAAATCACAAAAAAGAAAGAGGTTTGTGATTTTATTCAATCTAAGCTGCAGTGCTGTTTAACTATACTTGATGACGAGAAGTTTGACCCGGATGTGGTTGAAATTGCAGTTTTACGTCACTTTAATATCGGCTCGGTTGCCGAAAAAGGCTTAACTGCCGGCAGTCTTGCGATTTCGGCTTTGGGTGCAACGCTTTACTACCTTGAAAAAACACAAATGAGCGGTATGGAGCGCATATCAAGTGTCAACATTTACACCGACAATCAATTTATGAAGCTTGATGTTACCGCTATGCGAAATCTTGAGCTGTGTGAAACTATGCGTAGCAAGGAAAAGCGAGGTTCATTGCTTTGGGTTTTGGATAAGACCAAAACTGCAATGGGCAAGCGGTTACTTCGAAAGCTGATTTGTCAGCCGCTTATGGACCGAATGGCGTTGGAAACCCGTTACAACGGTGTAGATGAGCTGGTTGGCAATATTGTTGCATTAGGTGAAATACGTGAGTTGTTGTCCGATATTCACGATATCGAACGTCTTATGACCCGCATTGTCTACGGTACAGCAGGTGGAAGGGAGCTTCGTTCACTCTGCGCAACAATGCGTCTGTTACCTGCAATAAAGCGACAGTTAAGCTATCTTAAAAGCCGAATTTTAAGCGGTGTGAATACCGATATTGATACTTTGGAAGATATTTGTGAGCTTATTGACCGCGCTATTGTTGACGAGCCTCCGTTTTCGGTAAGAGAGGGCGGAATTATCCGAGAGGGCTATAATTCGGAGGTTGATTTGCTCCGTTCGGATTTAAAGGGCGGTAAGGATATTATAACTAACATCGAAACCGCTGAGCGTGAAAGCACCGGAATTAAGACGTTAAAGGTGCGGTATAACAAGGTTTTCGGTTATTATATTGAGGTTACCAATTCCTTTAAGGATATGGTGCCCGACCACTACATAAGAAAGCAGACCTTAACTAATTGCGAGCGGTATATTACCGATGAATTGAAAACAATTGAGGCTCGTGTTTTGGGTGCCCGTGAGCATAGCTCACAGTTGGAATTTCAGATTTTTGATTCGGTAAGAAAAACGGTTGCCGATGCATTGCCGAGGGTACAAAAAACCGCCGATGCGTTAGGCTTGCTCGATGTTTTGTGCTCCTTAGCCGAGGTTGCGGTTAAAAATAACTACTGCCGTCCGACGCTTAATACAAACGGTGTATTAAATATTGTCGCAGGCAGGCATCCGGTGGTTGAGGAATTAAGCACAATGCCGTTTGTACCGAACGATACCGTTTTGGATAACGGCAACAACCGTTGCGCAATTATCACCGGTCCTAATATGGCGGGTAAATCGACCTATATGAGGCAGGTTGCAATTATCACCGTTATGGCTCAAATCGGCTCGTTTGTTCCGGCTCAGACTGCCGAAATCCCCATAACCGATGCCGTATTTACGCGTGTCGGTGCATCGGATGACTTAGCTTCGGGTCAGTCAACCTTTATGGTTGAAATGAGTGAGGTTGCTTATATTCTCAAAAATGCCACCTCAAAAAGCCTGCTTATTTTGGATGAAATCGGACGAGGCACCTCGACCTATGACGGAATGTCGATAGCCCGAGCCGTTTTGGAATATGTTTGCGATAAAAGGAAAATCGGTGCAAAAACGCTGTTTGCTACCCATTATCACGAGCTGACTGCTTTAGAGGACCAGCTTCAGGGAGTAAAGAATTACAATGTCGCCGTAAAAAAACGCGGTGATGATATCACCTTTTTGCGTAGGATTGTCCGCGGAGGCGCCGATGACAGTTATGGTGTTGAGGTAGCCAAGCTTTCGGGAATCCCAAGCTCGGTAATTATGAGAGCTAAAGAGATTTTACACGCCCTTGAGACTGAGGGTGCCGATAATACTCCGAGATTTTCGAGCGATGAAACCGATGCACAGATTACCTTTGAAATTCACGGTGCAAAGCAGCTGCTTGAGGAACTGAAGCTGCTTGATGTCAATACCTTAACACCGATTGAATGTATGAATGCGTTGAACGGTTTTGTTAAAAAGGCAAGAGAAATATAATAAGGTGGGAATGGGAATATGAATATTGGTAAAAGATATAAAATTTTGGGTAAGCGTAGACGTGCAATACTGGATTTGCCGTATGATGAGGTTTTGGTTGCTTTTGAGGATGCACTGGCTTCGGCTGAGGATTCTCGTCTTTCGGGCAGTGTTAACCGCGAAACCGGTGTATTTAAGCTTGAGTATAAAATTACTGAGGGTAAAAACGATACATACGAGAATTACTGTACGCTGGTTGAACTGAAGCCTACAAAAAACGGCGGCACAAAAATAGAATACGCCTTTGTTTATGACCGCTTGATTAGCTGGTATACAAGATTAATGTCGATTATTTGCTTTTTGGTGCCGCTTGGCGCAATGCTTTATATTTTCCTTAAATTCAGACTAACCGAGCTTATCCATCTGGCAATCTATATTCCCCTTATGCTTATTTCGCTGTTTGGTATTTTCACCTTGTTTGGCTATAAGGAGAAGCAGTCCATGGTAAAGCCGATGGTTAAGGAGTTTGAAGAGCTTTTGATGTCGGTTTTTAACGACTGATTTTATTGATTTTTGATTTTTGATTTTTTGAAGGGAGGTCGCCGAAATGTCTAAAATAAACGTGTTACCAAAGCAGGTTGCAGAGCTGATTGCCGCCGGTGAGGTTGTCGAACGCCCGTCATCGGTTATTAAGGAGCTGGTTGAAAACTCAATAGACGCAGGCTCGACGCTTATAACGGTCGAGATTAAAAACGGCGGCGTCACCTTTATGCGTGTTACCGATAACGGCTGCGGTATTGCCCGTGAAGATGTTACGGTGGCCTTTAAGCGCCATGCAACAAGCAAGGTCAGTACCGCTGACGATTTGAACAGTATTGCCACATTGGGCTTCAGAGGTGAAGCTTTGGCGGCTATTTCAAGCGTATCTAGAATTGATATGCTTACAAAGCGTAAATCGGATGAGGTCGGTACCGCCTATTCCTCAGAGGGTGGGTCTGAGGTCACTGTCAATGATGCCGGCTGTCCTGACGGCACCACCATTATTGTTCGCGATTTGTTTTTTAACACTCCCGCAAGAATGAAATTCTTGAAAAAGGATATTGCCGAGGGCAACTCGGTGGCGGCAGTGTTAGACCACATTGCCTTGTCGCATCCTGAAATTTCGGTGCGGTTTATCCGCGATGGCAAGCAGGTTTTCTCGACCCCCGGTGACGGCAAGCTTATTTCGGCAATCTATTCGGTTTGCGGCAGGGAATTTGCCTCGTCACTTATTCCGGTTGAGGGTGAACTGCAGGGAATTAAGGTTTCAGGCTTTACCTGTAAGCCGACCGCCTGCAGACCTAAGCGAAATGCACAGTTTGTGTTTTTAAACGGCCGTTATGTCAGGTCGGGTACAGTTGCCGCGGCATTAGAGGCGGCTTATAAAAATATGGCTATGGTGGGAAGGTATCCTGCGGCGGTTTTGCATTTGACAGTGCCTTACGGCGCAGTGGATATTAACGTTCACCCTGCCAAAACAGAGGTCAGATTTTCTGATGAACGCAGAATTTTTGACTGTGTTATGTTCAGTATAAAAAATGCCTTGGCTCAAGGGGACAGCCGTCCGGAAATGACACTGAAAAAAGGTTCGGGTTCGATAAGAATGACGGCTGATGAATACCGTCAATCAGTTTTGCCCGGTATTGAAAAGGCTAAAAGCGGCCCACTCGGCAACTACACAAAAATGTTGGCTGAGCAGAGTAAAAGGGCCGTAGTATTAGGGCAGAATAAGGTCAGCGGCTATAGTCGTGAGGTGCCGGTTGTAAAAGAGCCTGCTAATGAAACCAAGCAAAGTCTTTTTCCTTGGAAGGAGATGGCTGCTGATGAAAATAAAGAGGAAATTGAGATTTCGGTACCGAAGACTCAACTACCTGAGGTAAAATATACCGTTAAAGAGGTTGTCGATTCAACGCCTGTTGAAAAAAATGAGCCGACGGTTAAAGCCGACAGCGAGGCTACTGTAAGCAGTGCCGATACTACCGGTGTTGACCTTGATATTGATATTGAGTATATTGGTGAAGCTTTTGCCACCTATATAATTGTACGAAAAGGCGACAGTCTTTACCTTATTGATAAGCATGCCGCACACGAGAGGATACTGTTTAACAAGCTGAAATCTGAGGCTGAAAGTCATCCTCAAATACTGCTTTCGCCCGAGCTTGTTAATCTACCTAAGGATGAATACACCGTTGTTGCGGATAATCTTGAACTGCTCGAAAAGGCCGGCTTTGAAATTGACGATTACGGTGACGGAGCTGTGCTTGTACGTTCGGTTCCCGGAGTCTTAGCAGGTGAGGGTGTCGGCAACCTGGTGTCTGAGCTTGCGGCAAATCTGAGTGAAAAATGCACGGTAGAAATTGAACGTTTAGAGCGTATTTATGAGACGGTTTCCTGCCGTTCAGCCATAAAGGCAGGGAATTTATCCTCTCGAGAGGAATTAGTTGAGTTGGCAAAATTGGTTTTAGGCTCCAAGGAAATTATGTATTGTCCGCACGGACGTCCCGTTGCGATTGAGCTTTCAAAACGTGAAATCGAAAAGCAGTTCGGAAGGATACAGTGATGGCAGAGCTTAAAAGAATTTTAGCTGTTGTAGGTCCTACTGCTTCAGGAAAAACCGCCTTGGGCGTTAAGTTGGCCCTTTATTTGAACGGTGAGGTTGTGTCCTCGGACAGTATGCAGGTTTATAATAATATGCCTATAGCCTCTGCCGCACCGACGGTTGAGGAGATGTCGGGCGTACCGCACCATTTGATAGGCTTTGCTGACCCTGCTGACAAGTTTTCGGTTGCCGAGTTTATAAAGCGTGCTGAGGCAATCATTGATGATATTATTTCCCGAGGTAAACTGCCGATTGTTGTCGGCGGAACGGGTTTGTATGTTGATTCGCTTGTGTCGGGAATTGAGTTTCAGGACGAAAATTCTGACGAAGTAAGGCAGGAACTTGAAAAAGAAGCTCAGGAAAAGGGGATTTCTGCAATGCTTGAGCTTTTAAGGGAAATCGACCCCGAGACTGCGGCAAAATATCATATAAACGACCGAAAAAGGATTTTAAGAGCATTGGAAATTTACCGTATTCACGGTAAAACAAAATCCCTGCTTGACCGAGAGTCTAAAAGCTCAGGTGACCGATATGCGTGCACCTGGATTGGCATAACCTACCGTAACCGTCAGTTGCTTTATGACCGCATTAACCAAAGGGTTGATATGATGCTTGAAAACGGTTTGTTGGATGAGGCAAAAGCCGCCTTTTTGAATAATTGCGGAAAAACCTCGGTTCAGGCAATCGGACATAAGGAACTTTTCGGCTATTTTAAGGGAGAACTGCCGTTAAAAGAAGCGGTTGAGAATTTGAAAACAGAAACAAGGCACTATGCCAAGCGTCAGCTTACCTGGTTTAGAAGAAACAGTAAAATCAATTGGATTTATGCCGATGAAACCGAGGATATATTGGGTGAGGCATTAAAGCATATTTAATTTTTAGGAAGAAAAACTTTTATAAAAGCGGAGGTGGCTTTTTGTGAACAGTAATATTTTAAGGGTGATAAAATGGGCCGCCGCGGTTTTTTTGGTGATGTACCTTATTGCACAGCTGTATTCTGCTGTTGTTGTGCCGGTTACGACCGATACCGTTTTTTCTTATTCCTCATACACCGGCTATGATACGGTTGGGTTTATTATCCGTAACGAAACAGTGCTTGAGGATAACGTCAGCGGAGTTTTGAGCTATGAGATTGCCGATGGCGGACGTGTTTCAAAGGGCGGTACGGTGGCGGTTTCGTATCCTACGAGCGCTGATGCCGACAACCGCGTTAAAATCGAAGAGCTGGAGCAAAGAATTGCCGTTTTGGAAAGAATCCAGACCTATAACGACCTGAATGCCGCTGATATTACCTCGATTAACCGTAATATCCACGATTCCATTTACGGTGTTGTTTCGGCAACTCAAGGCGGTAAGGTCACAGTGAGCGAGCACTATGACACGTTGCTCGAATATATGGCAAGAAGGCAGATTGTGACCGGTGAGGCAACTGATTTTAATTCGCTGATTGCGTCACTCAAGGCTCAGAGAGACGGACTTAAGGCATCCTTAAATGATGCAGGTGCCAGGGTAGTTTCACCTCAATCGGGATATGTTATTTATTCGGTTGACGGCTATGAAAATGCTATTTCGGTCGAAAATTTGCAGAATTTAAATGCCGATACGTTAAAAAGCATTAAAAAGGACAAGGTTTCGGACAATGCGGTTTGTAAAATTGTCAGCGATTATGAATGGTATATTGCTGCGGCAATACCGTTTTCCGAGTCATTGAATTTAAAGCTCGGTAATAAGCTTACGCTTAAAACCGATTTGCAGTCCACACCTGAGCTTGAGGTGACGGTAAAACATATCAACAAGCAGTCGGTTCAGGGTGAGGCGGTTGTCGTTTTCGCACTTGACACGATGAATAATGAGCTTGCCTTACAGCGTCAGCTTGATATTACGCTAGTGTATGAGGAGCACGAGGGCCTGAAGGTCGATAACCGTGCGATCCGCTTTGTTGAAGGTCAAAAGGGCGTTTTTGTCTATCTTGCATCGCAGGTTAAGTTTTTACCGGTTGAGGTTTTGTGGCAGGGTGAAAATTATTCGATAGTCAAGCAGGAGGCTTCGACCGATAAAACGCATCTTCGTATTTATGATGAGGTAATTGTTAAAGGAAAGAATTTGTATGACGGAAAATTTATCAACTGAGATTTTGGAAAAAAAGGAATGGTTTGACCGTAACTTTGAAGATATAAACCAAAGAATTGCCAAGGCTTGTGAAAAGGTCGGCAAAAGAACTGAGGATATAATAATGCTTGCCGCTACCAAAACCGTACCGGTTGAGGTTATAAATCACGCAATAAAAAGCGGTGTTAACTATATCGGCGAAAACCGTGTGCAGGAGTTTCTTTCTAAAAAGCGTGATTTGTTACCATCGGTCCACCGCCATTTTATCGGTCATCTGCAAACCAATAAGGTTAAGGATATTATCGATGAGGTTGAAATGATTCAGTCGGTACATTCGGTAAAGCTAGCTACCGAAATTAACCGACTTTGCGGATTAAAGGGCAAAACTATGGATATTTTGCTTGAGGTAAATATCGGAAAAGAGGAAAGTAAGTCAGGTTTCCTGCCTGAGGAGCTGGCTGAAAATATATCTGAAATTGCAAAATTGCCCTATGTGAAGATTAAAGGCTTGATGTCTATACCGCCGATTTGTGAAAATGCCGAAAATTCCAGGCAATATTTTGAAAAATTACACAAACTCTTTATTGACATTGGAGCCAAAATAAAGGATAATGTAAGTATGGTATACTTGTCTATGGGTATGTCCGGTGATTTTGTTGAGGCAATCGAGTGCGGTGCGAATATTGTCCGCATTGGCACATCGCTTTTCGGTCAGCGTGACTATTCTAAAATTAAGTGAAATTATTAATTAAATAAATTTTAAGCGAAGGAGAAAACCATATGAGCTTTTTTGATAAAATTAAGGACATTATGAGTGCAACCGACGAGGACGACGATTACGAAGAAACCACGACCACTCAAAGAGAGGTGCCTTCGGGTAACGATTACTATTCGTCATCGACTGCTCGTTCCTATGAGAAGGAGAAAACAACACCATTCTTGAGTGACCGTAAGGCAAAACAGGGCACTGTCGGCCGTGTTAATTCACAGCTTCAGGTAGCCTTGGTCAAGCCCGAAAGATTTGAGGATGCACCGGCTATTGCCGACCACCTCGCAGACGGCAGAACCGTTGTTTTGAATTTAGAGGTTGCTAACCGTGAAACTCAACGCAGATTGCTCGATTTCTTGAGCGGTGTGGCTTATGCTCACGGCGGCAGAATTAAAAAGGTTGCCAACAGTACCTACATAATTACCCCGAGTAATGTTGACGTTATGGGAGAGCTTTTAATTGATGAGCTTGACGGCGGCGCAACATATTACAATGGATTCTAAGGAGCTACGGTTTCTTGAAGCAAAGACAGAGGATGCAATAAAGCTTGCCGATTTGAGAGGGGTACCGAAATTCGTCGGTTTTCTGGACGAGGGTGCCGCTTCCGTTGCCGAAGCTATGGCAAAAAGGCTTCACGCCAAATATCTGCTTTACGGCGGATATGATGAGGCTCAAAGGGTATATTTTGGTGTGTTTCCCGATTGGTGTGAGTGTGACTGTGAAAGATTCCCGATAACAAGGCTTAAAATATCAAGCAAGGGTACTGAAAAGCTTACCCACCGCGATATTTTAGGTGCCTTAATGTCGGCAGGTGTCGAGCGTGATACCGTCGGTGATATACTGGTGGGTGATGAATATTCGGTCGTGTTTGCGGCCGATTCGGTAGCTCGGCATATAAAGGCTGAGGTCGTAAAAATCAAGTCATCAAGGGTTGAATTCACCGAGGATGAGGATGCCAAGCTTCCAGAGGCTCACCGTTTTGAAGAAAAAAGCGGAACAGTTGCGTCATTAAGGCTTGACTGTATCGTTGCCGAAATTTGCAATTGCTCACGTCAAGCGGCGGTAGAGCTTGTTGAGAGTGGCTTTGTCTCAGTTTGCGGACTTGAGGTTTTAAAAATCACTGCCGCCGTAACAAAGGGTGATACTGTGACGGTACGCAGGTACGGTAAGTTTGTGATTGACAATTGCGATAAAGTTACCAAAAAGGGCAGGCTTGCTTTAAATTACAGAAAATATATTTGAATTTGATTCGGAGGAAAGTTATGAAAACACCTGAGCAAATCCGTGATATGGAATTCCAAAAGGGACCTATGGGTGGTTATAAGCAGAGCGATGTTGAGTTGTTTTTGGAGGAGGTAGCTTCACAGATTGAGATACTTCAAAAGCAAAAAAATGATGCAGAGCGTAAGCTGCAGGAAATGACTAAGCAGGCTCCCGATGCTGCTTTGACCGCTTCAGGTATTCAAAATGTGCTGATTAGTGCGCAACGTGTTGCCGACCAGGTGGTTGAGGACGCCAAGGCAGAGGCAGAGCGTATTATCGCTGATGCTAACTTTAAGCTGACCGGTGCTGATATTAGAGCCCGCGAGGTTATTGCTGAGGCTGAGGCCAAGGCTGTTATGCTGGGTGAAACCGCCGAGACTGAGGCGGCGAAGATTATTGCTTCTGCCGTTAAGGAAGGCGAGACTATTGTTGCTGAGGCTAAGGAAAGCATTGAATTAGAGCAAAAGCTTTACGACCGCTTAAAGATTGAAATTTCAGATTTTCGCAAGAAGGCTTCACAGCAGTGCAGTGCCTTGGTTGAGCTTATAAATCAGTTACCGGGTGAGATTCCCTTTAATATTGAACGCTCAAAGCAGGTGCTTTCGGTTGATTTTACCAATCCTGAGGAGCTTTTGAAGTCGGCAGTTGAGGAAAGAATTAAAAAGCAGCAGGCTGAGGCTGAAACCGAGACCGAGGTTAAGGAGCAACCGGCTGTTGAGGTTAAGGTTGCTGAGGTTAAGGTTGAAGAGCCGGTTGTCGAAGCACCCAGTATAGAGGTTCAAGCGCCGGTTGTTAATGAAATTGTGCTTTCAACCGAAAAAGATGAGGAATCCAAGACTATTTTGGACGAGGATATCCGAGAAGATGTACAGCTGGCCTTTGATAACAAGGCCTCGGTTAAGTTTGAGGTCGTAGATGACGATGACTTGGAAGAGGAGTTTGTTCCGTTTTCATCGGTTCTCAACAAGGCTGAGGAAACGGTAGATCAGAGAAGTCATATCAGCTTCAGTGATGAGGATGATGACGATGACGAGGATGATGAGCCGAGACTGTTTTTCCGTAAAAAGAAAAAATAATAATTGTAAAAAGCTTCTCACGGTGCACTTTTAGTGTGCCGTGAGAATGTGGCGTTAAAAGGGTGTTGCTCTTTTAACGGTATATAGAGACTTAGAATGGAGTTAAAACAATGGATTACAATGAGACACTTAACCTGCCCCAAACAGAATTTCCAATGCGAGCAGGTCTGCCTACCAGAGAGCCTGAGGCTTTGAAGGAGTGGCAGGATAGCGATATCTACGGCGAATTGATGAAGAAAAACGAGGGTAAGCCGAGCTACATTTTGCATGACGGCCCTCCGTATGCCAACGGTGTTATCCATATGGGTACCGCTTTGAATAAATCCTTGAAGGATTTTGTTCTTCGCTATAAGAATATGTCCGGCTTCAAGGCACCTTATGTTCCGGGCTATGATACACACGGTCTTCCGACCGAGCTTAAGGCACGTAAAAAAGCAGGTGTAGGCTCGGCGGCTCAGGTTTCGGCTTTAGAGCTTCGTAAAATCTGCCGTGACTTTGCACTAGGCTTTGTTGAGGACCAAAGAAGACAGTTTGAGCGTTTGGGTATTTTGGGTGATTGGGCTCATCCGTATCTTACCTTAACGAACGAATATGTTGCCAAGCAGGTTGAAATTTTCGGCCGTATGGCACAAAAAGGATATATTTATAAGGGTCTTAAGCCGGTTTACTGGTGTCCTGAGTGTCAGACTGCCTTGGCTGAGGCTGAAATTGAGTATGCAGAGGACCCCTGCCATTCTATCTATGTTAAGTTTAACGTCACCGACGATAAGGGTGTTTTGACTGCTCTCGGTGCTGAACTTGATAAGACATATTTTGTAATTTGGACTACTACTACCTGGACCTTGCCCGCTAACCTTGCTATTTGCGTAGGTCCTGACTATAACTACGGTCTTTATAAGGCAAACGGCGAGTATTTTGTAATGGCTGAGGAATTAGCCGCCAATTCGTTTAAGGCCGCTAAAATTGAAGAGTTTGAGTTACTCGGTAGTGTTCGCGGTGCCGACCTTGAGTATATTAAGTGCGCTCATCCGTTTATTGACCGTACTTCATTGGTTATCGTCGGTAACCACGTAACCTTGGAAAGCGGTACCGGTTGTGTTCATACCGCTCCCGGTCACGGTGTTGATGACTTTGAGGTTTGCCGTAACTATCCTGAGGTCGGTATGGTTGTACCGGTTGACCATAAGGGTGTTATGACCGCCGATGCAGGTGAGTTTTGCGGTTTGACTACCGATAAGGCTAATAAGGCAATTGCTGTTAAGCTTGATGAAACCGGCAATTTGTTTGCATTGGAAAAGATTATTCACCAATATCCGCACTGCTGGCGTTGTAAGTCGCCTATTCTGTTCCGTGCTACCGAGCAGTGGTTCTGCTCGATTAGTGCCTTTGCCGATGAGGCAATTAAGGAAATCAAGGGCGTTAAGTGGGTACCCGGTTGGGGTGAAGACCGTATCACCGGTATGATTAAGGACAGAAGTGACTGGTGTATTTCCCGTCAGCGTACTTGGGGTGTACCGATTCCGATTTTCTACTGTAAGGAATGTGGTAAGGAGGCTATTACTCCCGAGACCATTGCCAAGGTTGTTGAGGTGTTCCGCGAAAAGGGCGCCGACGCTTGGTATGAACTGAGTGAAAAGGAATTAATGCCTGAGGGCTTTAAGTGTGAATGCGGCTGCACCGAGTTTAAGAAGGAATCCGATATTATGGATGTTTGGTTTGACTCGGGTGTATCACATGCCGCTGTTTTGGACGAGCGTGATGAGCTGTCAAGTCCTGCCGACCTTTATCTGGAGGGTGCTGACCAGTATCGCGGTTGGTTCCAGTCTTCGTTATTAACCTCGGTTGCCGCTTACGGCAGAACACCTTATAAGACCGTTGTTACACACGGTTGGGTTGTTGACGGTGAGGGCAAGAAGATGTCCAAGTCTATCGGCAATACCATTAATCCTGATGATATTGTAAGTCAGTACGGTGCCGATATTCTGAGACTTTGGGTAGCCTCGTCCGACTATCATGCCGATATCCGTATTTCTAAGGATATTTTGAAGCAATTAAGTGAAATTTACCGTAAAATCCGCAATACTGCCCGCTTTATTCTGGGCTGTATCAATGATTTTGACCCGAATAAGGATGCTGTTGCTGACGATAAGCTGCACGAAATGGATAAGTTCGCATTAATGCGTCTTGACCAGGTTACAAATGAGTGTATTAAAGCTTATGAAAACTTTGAATATCACCTAATTTTCCACGCAATCCATAATTTCTGCGTATTGGATATGTCCAACTTCTATCTTGATGCTGCTAAGGACAGACTTTATGTTGAGGGCAAGGACTCTGAGACACGACGTGCCGCACAGACCACTATTTACAAGGTTTTACACGTGCTGACACGCCTCATTGCTCCGATTTTGAGCTTCACTTCGGACGAAATTTGGAAGTTTATGCCGCATAAGTCGGATGACGATGTAAGAAACGTTGTTCTTAACGATTTCCCCACCGTTTCGGGTGAGGTTGACGGCGAGCTTATCGAGCGTTGGGAAAGAATTCACGCTATCCGTGATGATGTTAAGAAGGCTTTGGAGCTTGCACGTAATGAAAAAATCATCGGTGCTTCGCTTGACGGCGCAGTTACCGTTTATGCCGAAGGCGAGCAATTTAAGTTCTTGAAGAGTGTTGAGGATATTCTTGCTACCGTATTTATTGTTTCCTCAGTCCAATTGGTTGAGGGCAATGGCGGTGAGCATAAGGGTGAAAGCTCAATCGGTGTTACTGTTACACATGCCGAGGGCGAAAAGTGTGAGCGTTGCTGGAGCTTTAGTAAAACCGTCGGTGCAGATTCAGAGCATCCCACCCTTTGTGAGCGTTGCCGCGGTATTGTAAAAAAATAATTAGGAGTAAATTATGTCAGCTGTTTTAGCCATAATTTGCGGCGTTTTGGTTGTAGGTGTTGACCAGCTAACCAAGTATTTGGTTACGGTTTTTATGGAGCCTAACGAGGTAATCGCCGTAATCCCGCATATTATAAATTTCAATCGAATACCGCCTAACACGGGTGCCGCTTTTGGCATATTTCAGGGTCAGACATGGTTTTTGATTACTGTTACCTCGGTGCTTTTGATTATCTGCACAGGTATGTTAATCAGAAAAACCTTTGACAGTAAGTGTATGTTTTGGGCACTGTGCTTGGTGCTAGGCGGCGGTATCGGTAATCTTATCGACCGTGTTTTCCGCGGCGGCAATGTTGTCGATTTTCTGGAATTCGGTTTCTTCGATTTTCCTGTTTTCAATGTTGCCGATATTGCGGTCTGTGTCGGAGCAGGCTTGATTTTGCTCTATTTTATAATGGATTTTATCAAGGATGCCAAAGACAAAAACAGTATTACCAAAATCAATGCCGTACCTGACAGTGAGATTGAGGCTGAAAATGCCGAGGTTGGAAAGAACAATAATGGAAACTGAAATTTTGGTTTCGAATGTTGATGGAGTAAGGCTTGATGCTTTTGTGTCGGGTGAGCTTGATATTTCACGTGCCTTAGCCGCCGAGCTTATAGACAGCGGCAAGGTTACGGTTAACGGCAAACCCTCCAAAAAAAGTGCCAAGGTAACATTCGGCAGTGAAATTTCGGTGGAAATGCCAACGATTACGGAACCCGAGGCTATACCGCAGGATATCCCGCTTGATATTGTGTATGAAGATGAGGATTTGCTTGTGGTCAATAAGCCTAAGGGTATGGTGGTGCATCCTGCCCCAGGGAATCCTGACGGCACATTGGTTAATGCTCTGCTTTACCACTGTAAGGGTAGCCTATCGGGTATAAACGGTGTTATGCGACCCGGTATTGTTCACCGAATAGATAAAGACACAAGCGGATTACTCATTGTTGCTAAAAACGATGCTTCTCATAGGTCACTAGCCGAGCAGATAAAGGAGCATTCCTTTACACGCGAGTATAAGGCGGTTGTTTACGGCAACCTTAAGCAGGATAGCGGTACTATAGACGCACCGATAGGACGTGACCCTAAAAACCGTCAGCGGATGGCAATTGTCTATGTCAATTCCAAGCCGGCCGTAACTCATTATGAGGTGCTACGGCAGTTTGAGGGATTTAGTCTTGTTAAATGTCGTCTCGAAACCGGCAGAACGCATCAAATAAGGGTGCATATGGCGTCAATAGGGCACCCGTTGGCAGGTGACTCCGTTTACGGCCCTAAGAAAATTATTACCAAGCTTCAGGGTCAGTGTCTGCATGCAGGGTTAATCGGCTTTGTCCATCCAAGGACAAAAGAATATTTGGAATTTACGAGTGAGGTACCCGAATACTTCACCTTGTATTTGAATAGTTTAAAAGAAATTTAATAAATTTTCGGAGGTTCAAAATGAACGAGCAAAGAAAAAAGGAATTAAGGAAGCTTTCCTTACAGGCCAAACGACAGGTTATTATAGGCACCAACCGTGCCAAGTCCGGACACCCGGGCGGTAGTCTTTCCTGCACCGATATTTTGACATATTTGTACTTTGACAAGATGAATATTGACCCGAAAAATCCTCAAATGGAGGGTCGTGACCGCTTGGTTTTGTCCAAGGGTCATGCTGCACCGGGACTTTACGGTGTTTTGGCTGTTCGTGGTTATTTCCCCTTGGAGGAGATTGAAAAGCTCCGTAAACCTTATGCAATGCTTCAGGGTCACCCCGACAAAAAGGGTATTCCCGGTGTTGATATGTCGGCAGGCTCTTTAGGTCAGGGCATTTCTGCTGCCGCAGGTATGGCCTTGTCAGCTAAGCACTTCGGCGACGATTACCGTGTATACGCCATTATCGGCGACGGTGAGTCGGAGGAGGGTCAGGTTTGGGAGGCTGCTATGTTTGCCGCTCATAAGAAGCTCAATAATTTAACCGTATTTGCTGACCTTAATAATTTGCAGATTGATGGCACCTTGGATGAGGTTAACTCACCGCTGCCGCTTGACAAGAAGTTCGAGGCCTTTAACTGGAACGTTATTGTAATTGACGGACATGATTTTGACCAGATTGAGGCCGCAGTTGCCGCCGCCGAAAAATGCACCGATAAGCCGACCGCTATTATTGCCAACACAATTAAAGGCAAGGATGTTTCGTTTATGGAAAATGCGGTTAATTGGCACGGTGCAGGTCCGAATGACAGCCAAGCCGCCGAAGCTTTGGCTGAGTTAGACGTCAAAATTGCCGAGTTGGACTAAGGTTAGGAGGAAGAAAAAATGGCTGAAGTAAAAAATATTGCTACACGTGACGCTTACGGTGCCGCTTTGGTTGAGCTTGCCGAAAAGCGTGATGACTTTATCGTTTTGGATGCCGACCTTGCCGCCGCCACCAAAACAGGTACCTTTAAAAAAGCTCATCCTGAGCGTTTTTATAACTGCGGTATTGCCGAGCAGAATATGATGAGTGTTGCCGCAGGCTTTGCCTCGACCGGCAAAATGGTTTTCGCAAGCTCGTTTGCTATGTTTGCTGCAGGACGTGCTTTTGAGCAGGTCAGAAACTCTATCGGTTATCCCTGCTTGAATGTTAAAATCGGTGCTACTCACGCCGGTATTTCAGTTGGTGAGGACGGCGCTACCCATCAGTGCTGCGAGGATATTGCATTAATGCGTACTATCCCCGGTATGACCATTATCAACCCTGCTGATGCAGTTGAGGCTCGTAAGGCTGTTTTGGCTGCTGCTGAAATCAACGGTCCCGTTTATATGCGATTCGGACGTCTTGCCGTTCCGGTAGTGTTTGATGAAACCTATGAATTTGAAATCGGTAAGGGTGTCGAGCTTAAGGCAGGTACCGATGTTACCGTTATTGCTACCGGTCTCTTAGTTAAAGAGGCTATGGAGGCTTACGATTTATTGGCTCAGGAGGGTATTTCGGCCCGTATCATCAATATGGCTACCATTAAGCCGATTGACCGTGAGATTATTGAAAAGGCTGCTCGTGAAACCGGCGCTATTGTCACTGCCGAGGAACATTCGGTTATCGGTGGCTTGGGCTCTGCCGTTGCAGAGGTTGTTACCGAAACCTGTCCTGTGCCGGTTGTTAAGGTCGGTGTTAAGGATACCTTCGGTATGTCAGGCCCTGCAAATGAGCTGCTTGATATTTTCGGTCTCAGAGCTAAGGATATCGTTGAAAAGGCAAAGCAGGCCATTGCCGCTAAAAAGTAATCATAATAATTAATAAAGGCCCTTCGAAATTGCGAAGTAATTGAAATACATTTTGGTTATAAGAAAAGAAAAAACACTCCGATATGTGTGAGCATATCGGAGTGTTTTTTTTGCAGTATCGTGCTAAAAGTTAGTATTTTAAAAGAGTATTTAATTATCAGACTGTAGCTGAAATAGGTTTATTATTTTAATCTTCATCAGCAGGCTTTTTGTAAAGTATATGCTTTTTTGCTGTGAAGTTCCAAATAAATATCAATAAAGATGTAAGGAACTTTGCCAGTATATAGTGAA
>JAEIGA010002344.1_pt1 | contig 30260 bp, 52 predicted proteins | sample 9270691 | NCBI WGS metagenome assembly JAEIGA01 (sample SAMN17057246, study PRJNA624740) | gut metagenome | biome: biome; isolation source: fecal sample | host: Bos grunniens | place: China: Xizang | collected 2019
AGATTTTTAGGACAATATTATCAAAAACAAGGGATAAAAGTGATACCAACAATATCATGGGCAGAAGAAGATACATATAGTTTTTGCTTTAAAGGAATACCTAAAGGGAGTATAGTTAGTATATCAACTATTGGTGTTATAAAAAATAAAGAGGCCACAAAGTTATGGAAAAAAGGCGTAGATGAAATGATAAAACAAATTAAACCTTCCAAGATACTTATATACGGTTCTAAAATAGAACATGATTTTAAAGGAGTCGAAATAATTTATTATAAAAACCATAACGTAGAAAGATTTGATAAAATGGAAAAGAGCAAAGAAATATGTTAAAATTATATATACAGTTATTTGGCGGAAGAGGAGCAAACAGCAAAGTTTCTGGTATACCAAGAAACAAAAGGAAAGCAATAAACACATACAACAAAAGAATAAAAGAACACGAAACTAAAATTAAAAACGCCATGAGTGGGAAAAACGGATATAATAAAGATACTATTCCACATTGGCAACATGAAATAAAAGTATTTAAAAATAATATCGAAAAAATAGAAAGGAAGTATAAAAAATGAAATATAAGGAGTTAATAGAACACGTTTTAGGAAATGCAGAAACATATATTGAAAAATATAAAGATAAAGAAAAATTAGAAGAAGTAGAAAAAGGAATATTGTTAGGATTATGGATGGATCTTGACAGCATTAAAAACCAATTAATAATAGAAGAACTAGAAATAGATATTGATTTAGACGACATTATGAATAAATTACAAGAACTTATCAATCAATAAAGGAAGTGGTGGCATGGCTAAAGAAGATATTGTTAAATATCAATTTACCAGTAATCAAAACCGCATAAAAGCCGCACAAAATGGCAAAAAAGGTGGAATAAGGTCAGGTGAAGTAAGGCGTGAAAGAGCAATGATGAAACAAGAGTTAGAAGCATTGTTAAAAAGTCAAGCTGACGACAACCAAACATATAAAAACAAGGTTACACTCGGTTTGCTTGCTAATGCTATAGACAAAACAAAAGGTGGAAGCCCCGAGGCTTATAAAACCATAATGGCTGTACTGGGCGAGTTAAACGAAGATAAAGTAAGCGAAACACCTGACATAACAATTAACATAGTAGATAACAGTAATTTAGAAAAGGCATTATATGAAGAAGATTAACTTTGAAAGATTAAGAGAAAGAAACGATTATCAAATAGATAAATTTTTAGGAGGTATACAAATGGAATTTACAAAAATAGGTAAGAACTACTTAATCAAAGATAGTAATGGTAGAATAGTAAGCGAAAAAGAAAAAATACAATTAGAAAACAAGGAATTAATATTAGAAGATATTAGATCTAACGAATGTCAACAAAATACCACAAAAAAAATAGCAAAGAATAAAAAAAGAGTAAAAGAGATTGAAAAAGCCGAAACCGAACAGGAGACGGTTGATGAACTTATCGAAGAAGCAGATACAACTTTATAACGATATAATAAGCCCTGATATACCCGAAATAAGTGTATTAGGGAGTACCCAAAGTGGCAAGACTTACGATATATGTCTTGCTCTTTTAGAATACGCAAGTAGATTAAGACAATACGAAAAGAAAATGAGGGAAAACCCCGAGTATATACCTCGTGAATATTATGGAGCTATTATAGGTTGGACTACTGATACAGTTAAATCAAACATAGTAGAGAATATAGAAAGCATATTAAAAAACATATACAAATTTACCAATGGCAAAGAATATATATTAAAATTTGGACAGCAGGATAAATATTTAGAAATATATGGCATGAGGTTTTACTTCTTTGGTTTTAATAATAAGTTATCGTTTAATAGAATATTAGGAAAGCCTTTAATATTTGTATGGGTAGATGAGGCTGCAAGAATATATGAAGGACAGCTTATGAGTAGTTTTGATGAGATACCAGGAAGAATGATGTCGTTTAGTGGGCATCCTTACTATAAACGAATAGATAGTTTTAATGTAGAGGGTAATGAAAACCATCCATATAAGGTTAAGTATATAGATGGTACTAATTGGAGAAAATATACATTCTTTCCTAACGATAATCCTGTATTAGATACAGTAGAAAAAATAAAAGCAGCAAAAAATAGTTTTCCTAAAGGAAGTCTGCGAGAACAAAAGGTATTTAACAGGTGGGTAATAGCTGAAGGAAAAGTGTTTGAAAACATAAATAAATTAAAAGACCTAGAGGGATATACAATACGAGAAATAGGGATAGGTATTGACTATGGTAGCGTTAATCCCACGACATTTGTACCAATAGCCTTATGTTTTCATCATGAAACAAGGCAATGGAAAATAATAAGACTAGAGATATACTATCACGATCCTAAAGTAGAAAACGACACACCAACTACGGAATATTATAGTTGGCAATTAAGACTATTTATAACGTACTTAAAAGATAAATATGCCAACGTACCTATAACTGAAATAGATATAGATAGCGAGGCATCACATTTTGATAATAGACTTACTACTGATGGAATAAGACATAGTATATCTAAAAAGGGTGCTGGTAGTGTTGATAGGGGCGTACAGTATATGCAATCATTATTCTATAAAGACTACTTGTATATACTAGAAAAACCGAGCATACGTTATTTTACTAATGACGGACACTATGAAGAAAGCGCAAAAGACGAAGGGCTTATAGAATTAGAAAGTTATCAATATGACAAATTAAAAAGTGAACGTGAGGGTACTAATTGTTATAAAAAGGAATTAGATCATAGTATAGATGCTATGAGATATATTTTAGAGGTATTTAAAGAAAGCAACAGGTCGCCAATGGTATGATTATTCGTTGTAAAAAAACTAAACGTTTCTTATGTGATGTAAACATCGAAGAATATTTAGAGAATTTAAAAAAACTAGGAATAAGCCAAGAAATACCTTTAAAAATAACAGTACCATGTAAAGCATGTAAAAAGGTTGAAGTATATCATGTGTATGAAAACCATTATATATTTAAAGAAAATCAAAAAAAAATATAAAATAATATTACACTTTGTTAGTTTATATGATATATATAGATATAGAATTGAAGTGCAATGTATTTGGACGAAAGTCGCAAAAGTGAAGCACATGCCTAGGGAAAGGGTGTGTGTTTTTTATGTTGCAAAGACTAAAAAACTTTAAAAATAAAAACTGGAAACTTTATTTATATTTTGACGGAATATTAGTAAAAAAAGTAAGAATATATGAAAACGAAGCGCCACTACATAATAGTTATGTTGTTAGAGTGTGGGGCAAAAAAAACTTGTTTGGCAGCCGTATTGCCACAGTTATATTGCGTCCAGTTGAATTATTAAAAAATGATGATGATAAGAAAAAAACACACTGGGGGGCAGTACACGAAAGAGGAGTTGAAATGTAATGAACGGAACAATTAGAGATAGTGGCATATTACAAGCCCCATATATACAAGTAAAAGCTAAAGTAACAATGCCAGGAACTACTAATGGGAAACCTAACATAAAAGAAGAAACAAGATATGTGGTTGCTCCGTCTGCTAAAAAGATTGCTACTTATATACGAAATCAAATATTTGGTAGTGATTTAGTAACGCAAACCGAAGGACTAGATATAAACTGGCTAATGCCAACATTAGGAAGATCGTTAGAAGAAGCTATATATGAAAAAGAAAGTTTTATATATATACATAAATTTGATAACAAGGTTTATCTTGAGTGTTTAAACAAATGTCAAATACATAACTTGATTCAAAAATACGACAAGATTATAAGTTGTGACATTATACATGATTATGAATTAAATGATAGTGATTTGTGTTTACAACGCCATATTGAAATAAAAGGCGATGGCACTTCAGTTATTACTTTTAAAGCGTTTGAAAAAACAAAAAAAGATAAAGAGTGGCTTCCTATATCTTTAGAAAGGTTTAATAGATTAACAGGAAGCGAGTATAAAGACATTTATAATTTACCATACGAGCCAATTATTAATATTGATTGTGGTCAAGATTTCTTTAAAGATAGCGAAAAGTTTTTACATGAAGAAATGCACATCTTTAATACATTGGTAGACGAAATAGAAAAAACAAGAACAAGAATAGTTACAACTCAACATTATCAAAGCGGTGATATAGCTACCGCTTGGAAACCAGCATCTAATATGTATGAAATAAGAAATATTAAAGTTGGTAGTATGCAAGACTACTTTACGTTATTACCAGGCGATAGAGAACATCAAATGTTTGAGTTCTTACAAGGTGATATAAGATTTAAAGAATATGTAGATAGCTTTAAATTTTGTGATTACCAAGTTATTCAAATGGCTAATTTAAGCCCAGCTACTTTTGGTTATGAAAAAGACAGTTATCAAAATGTGGCTAGTGTTGATTTAAGCGCCAATATAACTGAAATGACTATTGAAGCTATTAAAAAACAAATAGAACCACAAATAAATAGATTGATTGAAAATATTGTCAAATTACAACAAAGTCAAAACATGGAAGAAAACCTAATACCAGCCGAGCTTGTTTGGGATTATGGAGACAACGAAAAATTTGACGATATGAAAAAATTACAAGTGTTACAAGCCATTCAAAGAACAGCAAGTGTTCCATATAGCGTAAGGGCGAAGATCATAACACCAATTTTAAACAAATTAATAGACCAGCCGACAAATGATGAAGCGTTAGTGACGGCATATAAAGAAGAAACAAAGGACATCACATTAAACTATGAAGAACTCTAGTGAGTTTATAAACGCCAGTGTATTTAAAGTTAATCAAAAATATACTGACATGCAAAACAAAACAAAAGAACTATTCTTTAAATGCCTAGATGAAGGACGAGATTTAGAATACTTTGAAGCTATGTTAGACAAGCTATGGGGAAGCCTAGACCGGTCTTTCATGGAAAAAGAACTAGCCGAATATGAAAGTATCATACATGAAAACAATATGGCGATGTTACAGATAAAAGAGGAAACGCCAAAAGAAGCAAAAAAAACAAATATATTTTTTGATTTGGTAGCCGCTTCTGTAATACTAGCCACAGAAAAGAAATTTACTAATTACGTCAAACGTGATTATAAAAGAACGTTAAAGTCGCCGGTATATCAAATGGACAAACAAAACTATTTAGATATGAAGGTTAAAAAATATAAGGACGAAAAAATAGTCCCTTATCACAACACTAAAACAGGTGATGTCAGGTATGTATCAATGGCGACATACAACGCTATGATACATAATACCAACATGACGAGGACGGCGTGGAACACAACGTTAAATGACGCTGATTATATGGACTATAACACGTTTTATATACCTTATCACTCATTTAGTTGTCCGCATTGTGTAGCACATCAAGAAAAGAAGCTAACACAAAAAGAAGTTATGAAGATAGTGGGTAATGTCGAAAAGCAACAAGGGGACATATTACATCCCAATTGTAAATGTACTTTGCTTATATATCCAATAGCCAAAAAGAAAAAATCAAAGTTAAGCGATGGCGAAAAAGAAGAAATATATCACATTAGACAAAAAGTAAATACATTAACATTAGAAAAGACCAAAATTGCTACTGATATAAAAATACAAAAGCAATTAGGCAATATGGATGAGGTTGATAAACTCAACCAACAGCGAAACAAGGTTAATTCTCAAATTAGAGAGTTAAAGAATAGCTTACCTACCGAAACCCTGCAGAAACAGGTAGTAGCTATTAATAGATAGACCAGACTTGCAAGTCTATAAACTGTAAGCATTTGCACTTCTCTTCTGAAATTCTAGATATAAGGAGGAGAAAAAATGGATATTACAAAATATCTAAACAAAAAGGATGTCGAGTTATCCAATGATGATTTTAACATCGAAAAACTCGAAAAAGATATTAGAAAGGGATATGTTTTAAGCGAAGAAGTTGAAAACGCTAGAAACGAGGCTTTAAAAGAAAGCACTTCAAAATATACTGAACTTGAAACAAAATACAATAGCCTAGATAAAAGCTATAACGACTTACAAGCAAAAAACGTAGAACAAACTAATACTATTGGCGGCTTGAAATTGCAAGTTGAAATGATGAACCAAGGGTTTTCAAAGGATAAGTTTGATGAAGTGTCAAAGTTAAGAAGCAGTTTATATGCTGATGAAACTGATGACGCTAAGGCTATTTCAATGATTAAAGAAAACTTCGGAGGTACATATTTCCCTAAGGCAGAAGAAAAGCCAAGTGTACCAAACGAAACACCATTTACAGCCGAGAAAAAACAAGCTGAGCCAATAAAAATAACTCGTATGACGAGTATAAAAGATTTAATGATGAAATAAGGAGATGAAATTACATGTACGAAGAAATTAATTTAGACTTACAGTCTTTTGCTAAAAGAGTGTACGACAGCTATCTATATCAAAGTACATTCTATAACTTTTTAAATCCTAACTATATAGGAGAGCTTAGACAAACTGGTGCTCCAGTTATCGAAATTACTAAGCAAGATGCTTTAACAGCAAATGTTAGAGAAACAAAAGAAATTCAAGAAAGATTAAACCCAGCATTAACTACTTATACTCATACTATGGTAGATTTATCTGAACTTAATCTTGACTACTCTATTAGAGTACCATTAATGATTACAGGAAGCGATATTACTAATGCCATTCAAGAAGCTGCTGATTTGCAAGACGCTGCAAACGCTGAGGCTATTGATGAATATGGATATGGTAAACTTGCTGCTGCAAATCTTACAGAAGTAGCATGGGCTCCAACTACTAAAGAAGAATATATCAGCTTACTTAACAGCCTAAAAGCAACTATGTTCAATAGAAAAGTAACTGGAGAATATAGACTTGGTTTAGGTGCTACTGAATACGCTAACTTAGTATCAGCATTAACTACTATTCTTAAATTTGAAACTCCAGAAGGAGTACGTGGCGTAACTATGGGTGAAGTTGCTTCAGTTTATGGTATAGGCTATGTATTTGAAATCAATGACAACGTACTAGATGGTACTATTGGTTACTTCTTTAACCCACTAGCAGTAGTAGGAGATACTTTCATGAGCGCATTTGTACAACATACAAGCCCTCAAGGATATCCAGGATACTATGTACTAGAAGGTACTCAAAGCTTTGGTGCTGAAGTAGTTAGAACTGAAGGCATTATCAGATTAGTAGAAGAAGTATCAGCGTAATTAGAAAGGAGGTCTTAAAATGACTTTCTTTACAAGTGAAGAATTTTCACAAAAATATAATATAACATTGCCAGTAAACGATACATGGAAAATAGAGGCGGTTTCAAATATGATATTTAGTCAAGTAGGGCTTAAATACCGTGATTATACATGGGATAATACAACAGTGCCTACGGCTATAAAAAACGCTTCTATGGAACAATTAAGGTTTATGTATGAGTATGATATTCCATTAATAGATTATAAAGGCACAGTAGAAGCAGGGGCTATGAAAAGCGAACTTAAAACTGATTATAGCACCCTTGCTATGCGTATGTTAGCTAATGCAGGTTACCTATACCGTGGCAATCCAATAAATCAAAATATGAGTTTGGATTTACCATTTGGAGCTTAAATGTTTAATGTAAATGGCATGAAAGCTGTTTTGATACAGAATAATAGGAAAACAAGCTCTTATTATGATGACCAAGACAAGCAAGAAGTAGATGTGGTTGTTTGCCCTTATAACGTAGATCAAGAAGTGCGCTTTGGTATGTATACCGTGCCAGAAGCAAAAGGATATTTTATCTTAAAAAATACAGCTGATGTTAAAGAGGGTGACCAATTAATAATAGGTGGTAAAACTTTCTCAATATTAGATGTTCAAGATAATTGGATATGGAATAAAATCGCCAATTTCACGGTGGCAGTAAAATGATTAATGCCCAAACTACAATTATAAAAAAATTACCAATAGATAAACTAAACGAATATACTGACCGAGTTGTTTATAATACTGCTGATATAACACTAGAAAGAACAGAACCTCATATACCGGTACGATCTAAACACATGTATAATGATATGTTTGCAAGAGGTGTACAAGGACATAATAAAGTTTATACTTTGGGGGTTAATGAAACACCGTATGCTAAATATGTATGGGAAATGCCTCAAAGTACGGACTGGACAAATAAAAGGTCTTATTCAAAGTGGTTTATAACAGAATTTAGAAACGAGCAAGAAAAAATAATGAATATGGCAGTAAATAGAGCTATGAAGGTGATTAAATGACAGAACAAGATGTAAAAAACAAAAATTTAGTACTTATCACTTATTTAGACAGCATTATAGATGGATATAAAGTAAAGGCAGAATATTCGACTAATGATAATGATGTTAATGTTATCGTTGTCCAAGAAGACAGCGGCGATAAAGTAGTATTTTTTAATACTGACAACCCCTTATTTAACTATTATACAATTAACATTTACGGCGATAATATACAAGAAGAAAAAGAAACAAGTGTTATTATCGGTCAATTAATAGGTGATAGCGTACTTTTAGATTTTGAAACTACTATTGATAACAAGAAGGTAACTCAAAAGTGGCAAATAATATTTATGCAAATGGCTAACCCAAGACCTATCGAATATATGGACATAAGAAGAGTAGCTTATACAACTACTTTAAAATGTATCGTCAATAAAGTGGCATAGAAAGGAAAAAATTATGGATTTTCATTTTATTAATACTAGACAATTCATCAAGAATTTAGCAATAAATACAAGAACATCATCAAGCCCAGTGTTTACTCCAATGTGTACAATGAGTGAGATGAGTTTAAATACAGAATTTGAAGAAAAGACTTGGTACACTTTCTGTTCTGCTATTCAACAGTCATTAAAGACTGGCGTAGCAATGTCTATTGAAGGCTCAATCAAAATTGACATGAATAATGAAGCTATTATTACTTTGCTAGGTGATGTTCATACATTGTTAGCAAGTGGCGAAATAGCACACTTCAATAATCAATTAATTCAATTTGATTTACTAACAGATGTAAACAACAGCGTTTTAGAATATACAACTTATCAAGTACCATGCACTATTTCATTAAGTGATTTAGGCGGTGCTGCTGAAGATGAAGGAGCATTTAGTATAACAATCAATTTTATTGGAAAAGGAACAGTTGTTACTTCTGCATAAAAAAACCTTTCAGGTGAGGTGGTAAAACCTCACCTTTTTGTTAGAAAGGAAGTGAAAAAATGAATAATGGAGCAACAGTATTAACAAGATTTACAGCGGACACCAAAGACTTTGACAACAAGACAAAAAACGTAGATAAAAGCATGAAAAACCTTGCTTCTGGTGTGGGTAAAGCGTTTGCTGTTACAGCTGCAGCCGTAGGAGCTGTTACCACAGCTATTGGGGCAGTAGTTAAAAAGAGTGTTGAGGCGTATGCCGAATTTGAACAGTTAGAAGGCGGGCTTATTTCTCTTTTTGGCGATGGTTCGGCAGAAATGCAAAGAATATTAAAGCAAAGCGAAAACGCCTATAAAGACTTAACAATGAGCCAAAATGATTATTTAACAGCATTTCAAAGTGCTTATCCATTAGTAAATGCAGGTATAAGTGAAAATGCCGATGCGATAGAATATTCAAATAAAATGTTGCAATTATCGGCGGATCTATTCAATACTTATGGCGGCAGCATGGAACAATACCAAAACGCTATTAATTGGGCGTTAAAAGGTTCTTTCGTTTATTTAGACAACTTAAACCTAGGTATTAAAGGAACACAAGAAGGTTTTATTGAAGCTGCCAATGCGAGTGGTGTTTTAGGCCGTACTATTCAAGATGTTAGCGAGGTTACTTCTGATGAAATTATAGACGTTATCGAACACTACGCTGATGCATACGGAGTTTTAGGTAAAACTGCAGCCGAAGCTGGTGACACTATTTTAGGATCTATTAATATGATGAAAGCCAGTTGGACTAACTTTATATCGGGCTTATCCAAAAAAAATGCAGACTTAAATAAACTAATAGATCAATTAGTTACTTCTATTAAAACAGTCGCTAAAAACGTGATACCTGTAGTTATGAGAGCTTTGGAAGGTTTAGCACAGGCTTTGCCTCAACTAATTCAAACTATAAGCGAGCAGTTGCCAGACTTACTTAATTCGATATTGCCGCCTTTGGTTGAAAGTATAACTATATTGTTGACTGCTTTAGTTAATGCTTTGCCGGGTATTTTTGAAACATTGTTACCTATATTAATCAATTCATTGATTACAATAACACAAGCTATTCTCCAAGTGTTGCCGTCATTGTTGCCGGTAATTGTAAATGGCATTATAGAAGGTTTGTTGACGCTTTTAGATAACATTGACTTGTTAATAGACGCAGGTATTAATTTAATTATTGGCTTGGCTATGGGCTTGGTTGAAGCTATCCCTGTCATTATAGAAAAAATACCTTTAATCATAAGTAAGTTAGTTACGGCGTTAAATGATAACGCTCCCAAGCTAATACAAGCAGCTATTACATTAATAAGAGTTTTAGCAAATGGTTTAGTAAGTTCTATCCCTAGTTTGTTAAAATCAATTCCAAAAATTATGATAGCAATAGCAAATGGCTTTATTGGTTCTTTAGGTGCAATGGTAAACGTAGGTAAACAATTAATACAAGGTCTTTGGAATGGTATTCAAGGCATGAAAGATTGGGTGGTTAATAAAGTTAAAGATATTGGAAAGTCAATATTAAAGGGCTTAAAAGGTATATTGGGCATTCATTCTCCATCGACAGAATTTGCTTTAATTGGTAAATTTTCCGTGCTTGGATATACCGAGCAATTAGACAAAATGCAAAAGCAAGTACAAGGTCAAATCGCCGAAACTTTCCAAGTATCACCACAATTAGCTAATTCTAGTGCTTTACATTATAGCCCAACAGTTGTTAGCAATGTTCAAGTAAACATGCAGCAAGATCCATTAGGTCAAATGGTAAGGGATATAAAAACATTTTCCGGTGGTTCTAAAAACGACTACAATTACGGAATGGGGGTATAACATTGATACAAATATTTATTAATGGTGAGGAAGTGTTATGCGATAAAAACTTAACTATTGAAGAACAAATGCTATCTACTTCCTCAATTATCCTCAATAATGTTTATCCTAAATACTGGGAAAATGATAAAGATTATACATCACGATTTTATTATCCGCAGGACTTTTCATTATGTAAGATATTAAAAGATAACGATTTAATTTTTGCTGGTATAGTTAAAAATACAGGCGATATATCACTCAACCCAAGATATCCTCATTATTGCAGCGTGCAAGTGTTGTCATTTAGCGACTTTTTAAGTACTGGTGATACATTAGATTTTGTAATAAGTAACAAAACAGTAACAGAAGCAATACAAATGGTCATTGATACTGTTAGCGAATATGGGTTTATATTGGGTAATATTGATATTATTGGTGGCGATGATGTTATAGGTGCTTATAATACGCAAAATAAAACAGCTTACGATGTTTTTCAATATTTAGCCGATATAACGCAAAGTAGATGGAAAGCTCGCATGGTTGACGAAAGCACTATTGCTATTGACTTTTATGATCCGTCATTAATGCCAGAAGGCATTGAAATAGATTATACTGACGAGTGGTTTAATGAGTATCAAATAAACGATATGTCATTTAATTATGGGACTTATGATTACAGAAATAAACAAGTTATGTTAAGTGATGAAGTATATGGCGATATTGATTATACAGAAACTATAATCACCGACGGATATAATAAAACATTTTTAACAAGTTCAAATATAGTCTCAATGACATCAATATTAGTGAATGGCGTTGCTGCTACTTTCGCAACAAAAGAAGAGGAAGAATACGGAGTTGACGCAGACTTTTATTATACAGTTGGAAAAAATGAAATAGAAAGTAGTGTTATCTATACTAGTGGAGCGACAATAACTGTAACATATACCCCATTAGTACAAGGAAGACAAGTTGTTTATAATACAGCCGAAGTATCAAGAATAACGAATCAATTAAATAGACGCGGTGTTATAGCACGTTATGAAAACAGAAACGATGTTTTATCAAGTGAAGAACTTACACAAATTGGACAGTCTTATATTAAATATAAAGGTTATCCCGAAATTAATTTAACAGTTCAAAGTCAAAACAATATATGGGAAGTTGGACAAACGGTTTTCTTTAATGCACCTTTACAAGAACTTACTACAAGTTACATGGTTAAATCAAAGAAAACAGCTATTATTCCAACAGCCAACGAAGTATTTTATACTTTTACTTTAACAAGTTCATTTAATAGTGAAAAAGAAATTAACTACTTTGACAATCAGCGTAGTAAAAACACCGGTAATATTAGTGCTGGAGAGTATATAACTCGTAATATAGATATAGAAAATGTGGCAAATATCATATTTAGTGACTTAACAGTAACAGAAATCAGTGTAGAAGGCGACAATGTACTTGATAGCGTACTAGATAGTCCATTTATACAGTAGGAGGTAATTTATGACAGATGATTATAAAACAAAATTATTAAAATATTTAACCGGTAAATTAGACTCAGAAACAGGTATAAATGAGCCACAATTCGCAAACGCTATAGAAACAAGTAATAACATAAGATACCAAATAGCACAAGAAATAAGTGTTGACTATACAAATATTATTTTTCGCCAACAGTTATATAGTGAAGAATATGAAACATTTTTAATTTTAGGATTTAATAATGCCGTTGATCCGGTAGAAACTTTTATTGCAGTGATTAATAAAGATATGGAACTATTACAGTATATTAATACTTTTAACGATAATAGTAGTTTTTTCAATATAGTTTGTTTAAATCAAGATGAAGATGGCTATATTTATGGGGTTTCAAGAAATGATGAAACAATTAGAGTTCTATTATTTAATAACATTTTTTCCAGCGGGCAAAAAACTGGTGTTTATGAGGTCACATTAAGAAGAAGCTATATTGTTCCAAGCAATTTAAAGTTTCAGATTGTAACTATAAATGGTTCAAGGCAACGCATAATAAAAAGTTATGGAGAAGCGGTATATTATATAACGGGATATGATTATGACACTACATCTACTTTGAAAGTTATTAAATTCCAAATAAATATTGGAAGCGATAACACATGGGATACATATACAATCAGCAATTCATTTATCGGGCAATCAGACTTCACAGTATTATTGCAAAAAACTGAAAATGGAGTTGTCTATAATTTATATGGTTTAAACACTTATGACTATAATAATGTTAAATATTCACAATATAGACTTAGCGAGAATGGAACATGGACTTTAATTAAAAATATTTCTGTAACTGGTAGTATTTCAACTTTTACAAGTCAAGTTCTTGCTTTAAATAATGAGAATGTTTATGTAGTTACTGAGCGAACAGATGCAATCTCAACGACAATTTATAAAGTAGACAACAATTCCTTGAAACAGCTTTATGTTTCTAATGGATATGTGGGCGAAACAGACAACCAAACTACATTCTTTTCACCTAGTATATATCTCCAAAATATCAATAACAATATATTCATTTTTGAGATTCAAAATATTGAAAATAGTTATTCAAAGGAAAAAATCGGAATGATAATAGGAGAAAATGTTTTTATTGAAGAAGTTGGCATGGTGAATTATTGTAATATGTTTTCATCACGAACATTTTGTTTAATTACTAATCAATATAATTTATATAACATAAATGTAATTAGCGATGTTGATTCCAATAACCAATATCCTGTTTATAATAATAAATATATTTCATTAATATACAACTCAAACAATTATAATGGGTTACCCTATGAAGCACCTAATTGTCTTGTTCCTAATAGTGGTATTCTTTATGATGATAATGACGATGTAATATTCGCCCGTAATTTGTATAATAAGACCGTTTCAGGGCAAACAACAACCAGCACAGTACAAATACCTAACACGCTACTAAATAACGACACAATAGCCCAAAATGACCTTATAGGGCAGACTAACGGGGTGCTTGTAAGCGATAATACACAATTTACTAAAAATATTTATGAAACAGTTGATCTAAACTTTTCAAATACGTTAATTATTAGAAATGATAATGACGAAAACAATAAAATTTTAAATCCTATTGGTTCGGCTAGATTAAATAATAGTGTGTCGCAAGCTGTTGATTATGACAACGCACAGGCTACTAAAATAAGAATAAATTATGCTGATAATACAAACGAAATAATAACTTTAAGTAGTTCTCAAATTAAATTAGTAAGTAATAATACTGCAAAATATGTGTTTAGTGTATATGTTAAAAAAGAAATATCTAATATTCAAATAATAAGTCATGATGAAAACACAACATATCAAACAATTAATAATTTATCTTTAACGGCAGGAAAAATATATAATTTTATTCAATATGTATCTACGCTGGAAGAAATTGTTAGAGATGAAATTTTATATAACAATGAAGCAATTAACTACAATGACGAACCAGTTTTATATATAAATTAAGGAGGTAATATATGGCAGTTAATTTAATAAATGGCGACGACACCGCTATAAATCAAACAAATGATGATATTCAAATAGATTTTAGTGCAAACAGAAGTCAGCAAATAACGCAAATATCTAACGATATAACAATGTTAAAAAATGCATCATTAAAAAAATTATGGGAAAATGAAACACCTTCAGCAACGTTTGGGAGTCAAAATATTACTTTGACAAGTGGTGATTATGATTATTTGTTGTTTTTCTTTGTAAATGGACTAGGCTCGGGCATGACTTTAAAAGGGAATGATTATAAGCATGGTTTTGCATGGGATTATAATGGTGGTAGTGGTTCAACTTATTACACCGCATGCTATAGAAGAAATTTTTTATATGTAAATGATACGACATATAACGTATCTGATTGTTATGTTAGATGGGGAAATAACACCTCAAATCCAACGGTAAATACTGAATGTATACCACTTGCAATATATGGTGGAAAGTTAGGAGGTTAAAACATGGCAATAAACACAATTGGCTACGTTAACAAAGTGGCGTTAAATACTAATCCGGATGTTGCGGATATAAACAAAGTTACTGATGATGATATGAACGAAATTAAGTCAGTGGTAAATGCAAACGCTAATTTGCAAGGTGATTTGTCTGATTTAGAAACACCCACAACAACAGATTTAGTTGGTGCAATAAATAGTGTTGTGGTAAGTGGAACAGGGGCAAATGGTTCTTATATAAAATATAGTGACGGAACAATGATTTGTTATAACACACAAACATTCACTAACGTTTCATGTACTTCTGCATGGGGAAGCATTTATACAAATAACGAAGATGTAAGAGATTTTGATGATTTTCCGCAGGCGTTTATATCTACACCAATTGTTATGATAACTCACGCCGGATCAGGTAACGATTTTTGGATTATTTCAAACGGAGGAAGCGATCCAACAACAACAAAGCCATTAGGTTGGCAAATTGGACGTGGCACAATGGGTTCAGGCATGAGTTTGAAATTAAGTTATATAGCAATAGGAAAATGGAAATAGAAGGAGGAATAAATATGATTTCAATAGTCAAAACAGATGTAATAAAGAATAAAGAAGAAGGGGAAACAATTACAGGAGAATTAAGAGGTTTAAGCACTGACGATAAACCAACTACATTTGAAGGTAAAACAATAGGCAATGGTAGCGTTTTTATTGAAATAGATACTGGCAAAATATTCTTTTATGATTTAGAAAACGAATTATGGAAGGAAGCATAGTATGGATATAACAAGTTATTTATTAGGAAAGCAGGCAGGTGGAGGCAGTACACCTAATTTGCAAAATAAAAGTGTTACTATAAACGAAAATGGTACTCAAAATGTAAGCGCAGACGCTGGGTTTGATGGTTTAAGTAATGTTGGAATAACAACCAATGTTCAACCAGATTTAGAAACAAAAAGCGTAACCATCACAGAAAATACAACAACAACAATAACACCAACAAGTGGCAAAGATGGTTTAAGTAGTGTAGAAGTTATTACGAATGTACCCCAAGGTATAACCCCAACAGGAATAACTAATATAACAGAAAATGGAACGTATGACGTTACTAATTATGCAAGTGCCGAAGTTAATGTAAGTGGCGGTGCTGATTTAAATGAATATTTTTATAGAACAAATATAACATCTTTTAATGATTTGATGAAGAAAATACCTAGTTTTACAACAAGCCAAAGTGTTACTAGTTTTTCTCAATGGTTTAGTGGAAAGGCGAAAATTCAAGGGATAGAAAAAATCACAACTTTAGGTGTCATTACAAATATGTATGAAATGTTTAAAAGTTGTACATCCTTAACAAGTGTTGATTTGTCTGGCATACAACCGTCTGCCAATATAAATTTAACTAGAGCTTTTTCTTATTGTGATAGCTTGACAACATTAGATTTAAGTGTTTTGACCGGCAGCACGGTTTCAACGTATGAAATGTTTACACAATCAAGAAGTTTGGCACATATAGATTTAAGAAATTTCGATTTTTCAACAACACCGTCAGAATATTCCGCTAATATGTTTGGTGCTTCTGCTAGTGCCGGTGTGCCTAACGATTGTGAAATAATTGTCAAAGACGCAACTCAAAAAGCATGGATAAACACTAATTTTTCACGTTTAACTAATGTCAAGACAGTTGCAGAATATGAGGCCAGTTAATTATGATAACTAATACGATATTAAACTGGTTTATAACAATTATACTTGGCGGAATATTAGGTTACATAGTAAAGATATATAAAGATAGTAAAGCTATGAAACAAGCTATGATAAGTCTATTAAGAAGCCAAATAGTAGGTAAATGTGAGAAAAGTATGGAACAAGGGTATTTACCTGATAGTGTTAGATTTTGTCTAGAAGACTTATTTGCACAATATAAAACATTAGGTGGCAATCATGGGATATCCAAATTAGTAGATCAGGCTTATTTATTGCCACCTAATAAGAAAGGGCGCAAAAAAAATGAAAAAGCTATGGAACAATAGAATATTTAGAACGTTTTTACAAACCACCCTTGCTACTATATTTACTTATTTTACAGCAGTAAACATCTTTGATATAGATAGTAAAGCGATAATAGGGTTATTAATAAGCGCAGTTGCGACTGGTTTGGCTGCAATAATGCCTTTGTTTAGTGAGGAGTGATATAATGGCTAAAGTGTTGAGTAATTTAAGAATAACACAGCATTATGGGAATAATGGTCATACAGGGGTGGATTTAGGAGCAACTAGTGATAGAAAAGTTTATGCCAATGCCGAAGGTACTGTAGAGCAAATACAAACAGGTTATGGAAACAATCAAGGATCAACAGGCATGGCTAGTTATGGAAATATGATTTTGTTAAAACATCCTAACGGAATGAAAACAAGATATGCCCATTTGCAGACAGTTTTAGTTAGCAAAGGTCAAAAGATCAAAGCTGGGCAACAAATAGGTGTACAAGGTAATACAGGTAATAGTTACGGTGTACACCTACATTATGAAGTATATAATTCAAATGGAACAAGAACCAACCCAGAATCATACATTGAAAAGGCGGTTTACACAGCACAGAGCAATATCACTGGTAATTTAACTTATCAAGTGTACGATAACGCCAGAAAAGCATGGTGTCCGCAAGTAGTAAACGATAAAGACTATGCAGGAAACAAAGGACATGCTATTGGCGGTATAAGAGCTAAAAGCCAATATGGAACAATTTATATTGAAAGTAGGGTAAATGGTAAATGGCTTAGCAAAATATCATCAACCAATTATTCAACAAATTCAAACAATGGAAACACATACTCTGGCATTATTGGTAAAAATATAGATGCTATTATAATCACAAGTACTAAAGGATATGTACAGTATAGAGTTGGTTTAGTAGATGGTACTATACTCCCTTGGGTTGACAGTAGAAATGCAAGCCAAACGAATGGAAATGGATATGCTGGCATTTTTGGAAAACCTATCGCATGGGTACAAATGAAATAAAAACACGGAAATTAATCCGTGTTCTTTTTTGATGGGGAAGTATAGAAACTTCCATTTACGAAATAACATTGGTTTTTTTCAAAACCGACTTTTATACTAGCAGACATCATATAAAAAAGCAATTATTTTTGTTCGACAAAATTCGACATTTTACGACCATTTTACGACCTCAATTTATAAATCTTTTAAATTTTGCAAAAAGCCCACAACACGTTTTCCTTTATTTTTCAACGATTTTAAAAATTAAAAAAAACAAAAAAATGTAGCCAGCAAGTCCCTTCACCCGCACCAAACGAAAATAACCGTTGAAATTCAACGGTTTTTTATTTTTTACGACCATCTTACGACCTCATTTTAACGTATTTAACAATTTTACTGTCTTTGATTTTTCTTCAGGGAACATGTGATAATAAGTGTTTTGCACCATTTCTATTGTATCACCAAGTCGTTCGGCAACATCTCGAAAATCACACCCTAAATAAACTAATAATGAAACGTGAGAATGTCTAAACCCATGTAAAGTTATTTTTTTAACATTGGCTTTTTTTATGTAAAAATTCAAATGCCTAGATATTGTGGTACTTGGTAGATATTTCATACCACCAAAAATAAACCAATTTTCATTAAAATCTATTGTTGCTTTTTCGCTATTATAATGTTCTTTTAGAATATTTAGTAAATTATTTGGTAGATCTATCGTTCTAATTGAATTATGCGTTTTAGGTGACGTAATAAGATGTTTACCAGTGCCAGTTTTAGTTGTTAAAGTTTTATTAATGCTAACTTGTTTTTTATTAAAATCAACATCATGCCAATTTAAAGCTGTTGTTTCGCCAATGCGACAACCAGTATAATATAAAAAATTAAATAAAACATAATATAATTTATTGTTTACTACATTTATAAATTGTTTAAATTCTTGTAAAGTCCAATAATTACTTAGTGTTTTATTTTTTATTGGAGCTTCGTTTTTTATTGGTTGTAAAAGTGATATTGTTTGCGGGTTTATATTATAATTGTGTTTTCCATATAACAAGATATTTTTTAACCTTTTTATAATTTTGTTTTTATATCTAATTGACAAATTTTTGTTTTCAAGCTCATTTAACCAATTATAAACTACAACTTTGTTAAAACGTTTTAGTTTTATATTATGTAACGGCGTTAAAATGTTTTTTTGTGAGTTAACTTTTAATTGATAATACGTTGCTGTTTTAATTGTTTTCTTTTTTGTTTCTAGCCATTCAAAATATAAATCGTCAAATATCATAATATTTTCGTCAAAATTTCCCATTTTAGACTTTCTTATAAAATCAATTTCAGCTTCTTTTGCGTCATCTTGGGTAAAAAACATTTTAGATTTATACCTTTTTTTATTTCCATTTGTATCTTCATAAGTACATCTGAAAAACCAATGGCGTTTATCTTTAGTCCATTTTTTACGATCAGGTTCATTATATACTGACATAATTACACCACCTTATAAAATTACTACCTCAAAGGGTAGTATTATTTTTTTAATTCTTCAATCATTGAAATTAATTTATCTCTGTCCCATAGAATAATGCCGGTACTTTTTGCTTGTTCCTTTGCATGCGGAGAAAAATAACTATTCGTAACAACGACACCAACGTGGCATTTATAATACTTTTTGCCGCTATATGCTTCTTGTACACATTTATTACTTAATTGTTCTTTATAATTTTTGCATTGTATTCCATATTTTATATTATCTTTCTCTGCGATTACATCAATACCAAAATCGCCACTTGCAGGTGTTTTGATAACATTTTTATATCCTAAACGTTCTAGTAAATCTTTTATATATTCCTCAAATTCCAAACCATCTATTTCATCTATATATTCGATATTATCTTTTCCTATTTTTTCTCTAAAATCATTTATTTTTGACATGATTCTTTCTTTATCCTCTAATAAAGATTGATTTTTAGAAGTTAGTTCATTTATACTATTTAATAATTTTTCTTTTTCATTTTTTAATCTTATAATATCATCTTGTATCATGTTTTTTTCTTTTATAATTGTTTCTTTTTCTTTTTCTGCGTTATTGATTTTGTAATCTAAAAAAACACCTCGCGATAAAAACATTAATAAAACTCCCGCTGCAAAAAACATAAAAAAGCAAACAATATTTATTATATATGGGGTTTCTTCATCATAAACAAAAAACGCAAAAGAAAAAATAGTAAGAACAACTCCAATTATAAACATAATTATATTTTTATTACTTTTCATTATAAATCACTCCCTATGTTTTCTAACAATAGCTTTACATATCTATCTGCTTCATCTTCTAGTCCTTCAATTTTAAACTCTAATATTCTTTTTTTATTATCTAAATGATTTAATTCTAAATGGGCTAATTCATGTAATATAGCCTTTTTTTGTTTATAATATGATATAAATTTATTAATCACTATATAATAACAGTCTTTATATCTAAAAATAAAGCCATAAACACGTTTAGGAAGCGCTTTTTTTATCAAGATAGTGTTGTTATACATAAAATAATCTTCTTGCGAAATTTCGCCATTTAATAATGAAAAAAGCACATATACCATCTCCAGTCATTAGCATGAATACTGCATGCGCTTATAGTTTTTCGCTATCTACATCTTTTTTTATAGCATTTATTACATTTAATATTGTTTTTTTCTCGCTGTCCGTTAAGTTTTTTGCTTTGCTAAACAAAACTTCTTCAAGTTCATCGTCATAAGGCTCGGTGTAATTTCTAACTTCAGTTTTCCCCAAAAGGTAATCAACTGAAACATTAAAAAAATCAGCCATTCTTATCAAGGTTTCATTATCAGGTTGACGTCTTCCTTGCTCATACATACCAATAGTGCTGGCAGAAAGGTCTAATATTTTACCGAGATCTTCTTGTTTAATGCCCTTGTTTTCTCTTAAATTTCTTAATCTTTTTGAAAACATACCAGCACCTCATTTCTGCATACATTTTACCACTAAAAGTGTAAAAAACAAAAAAAACACACAAAAAGTTGTAAAAAGTATTGACATCACACCTTTCGTGTGTTAAAATTAAATCAACATACAGGAGGTGTGACGTGGAAACATTGAAAGAGTTTCGTGAAGCTATTGGCAAAACGCAACAACAAATGGCTGATGATTTTAAAATTTCAAAATCTATGTATGAAAAACTCGAAAGTGGAGATAGAAAACCAAGTAGAGAATTTATTGAAAAAGTTAAAATGAAATATCCGTTAATTGATGTTGCTATTTTTTTGGATTTAAAACACACGAAACGTGTAAAAGATTAAACAATCACACAATGAAAGAGGTGAGAATGTGGGAAAGTACTGCAAAAGTAAGGCGAGCGAACAGTTACTAGCTATGGCTAATCAATGGGCAGATACAAATGCTATTTGTACTATTGGAAACATAGGAAAAAATAAAGCGATTGAAATAAGAAACGAAATAGAAAAGAAAATTAAAGCTGAAGGGTATCGCTTGCCAAGGCAAAAAATAGTACCAATGAGGTATGTTATTGACTATTTTAAGATAGACATTAATTATCTTAAAAAACTAGCCAAATTAGAAGAATTGGGGTGAAAAAAATGTTAAAAAGTAAAAAAACATGGGGGTTTGTTTTAATGATATTATTAGTAGCTTTAATAGGCGGTTTGCAATAAAAAAAACAATTTCTCGAATATTGGTATGGTCACCGGGTGGGTATGATTCCTAGACAAAATTCCTTTTAATAGATACATTTAAGAATAAATGAGTAAAGATCTTACTTTTACTTCCTAACTTTATATATTTTTCATATTAAAACCATAGCAGTTATTAACAAAAAACCCGGTGACGTTACCAGTATTCGAGATAAAGAAAGTGAGAGTGAAATGAAAAAAAACTTTTTATTAGAAAATAAACAAAAAGATACAGTTGACACTCTTACGGATGAAGAGGCAGGGAAACTGTTTAAAGGTATTTTTAACTATGTAAATACTGGTGATAGTGGTTTAAAAGGTGTTTTAAAAGCAGTGTTTATTACATTTAAACAAACCATTGATGAAAACGAAGAAAAATATCAAGAAAGATGTGAAATAAATAAGTTAAACGGTTCTAAAGGTGGAGCGCCGAAAGGCAACCAAAACGCAAAGAAAAAATCAAAACAACCGAAAACAACCGAAAACAACCAAAAACAACATGATAAAAATCATATATCATATATCACTAATCATATATCAATAATCAAAGATATTATTAATTATTTAAATAATAAAACTAATAGTAAATATAAATATAATACTAAACTAACTCAAAATAAAATCAATGCACGATTGAACGAGGGTTATAAACTCGACGACTTCATAGCTGTTATTGATAAGAAATATGAAGATTGGCACGATACTGAATTTGAAGTGTATTTACGTCCGGAGACTTTATTTGGGTCAAAGTTCGAAAGTTATTTAAATCAACCAAGTAAACAAAAAGATGACAAGCCTAGTTGGTATGGTAAAGAAATTGAAGAAGAAACGGCGACTGAAAAAGATTTACGAGAGTTGGAGGCAATATTAAGTGCGAATTAAAGACTTTAAAAAGTTGTTAAAAGAAAAAACACCGAGAGATATTATTGCGATGCATACACATAACAAAATTTATTTAACAAATAAGCAAATAGACAAGTTGTTTGAATTAAGGGGCAAAAATTATTGGAATTGAAAAATTAAGAAAGAGGGTTTAAGAAATGGAAAAAACGATGTTTGAAAAATTAAGTGGATTAAATGTTAATGAACATACCGAAAACAAAAATGGGCTAACTTACTTGAGTTGGGTGTGGGCTTGGAGCGAAATCAAAAAGCAGTATCCTGACGCCAAGTATATTATTAAAAAATTTGGTTTTAATAATCTGCCATACGTTTATGACGAAAACACTGGGTATATGGTGTTTACTGAAATGACGATAGGAAACCAAAGTTATGAAATGTGGTTGCCAGTAATGGATGGAAATAATAAAGCGATGTTAAATCATCCTTACACATACAAGGTCAAAGAATATAAAGACAGTAGATGGACTGGTGGATATGTTGAAAAAAGTGTTGAACGCGCGACAATGTTCGATATAAACAAAACGATCATGAGATGTTTAGTTAAGAATATAGCTATGTTTGGTTTAGGGATTTATATTTATGCTGGCGAAGATTTACCTGAAGGTTATGAGATAAGCAAAGAAGAAGCTGAAAAGGTAGTTGTTAGTTTTGGTAAATATGCGGGTAAGACTTTAAAAGAAATTTTAGAAAGTGACAAAAATTATTTACTTTGGTTGCTAGGGGCAGAACAAACAAAACAAAGTTTAAAAGACGCTATTGCAAAATTAGTGAACTTGCCATCATCTGAAGAACAACGGGAAACGTTGGAGCTTATGGTAAAACTAAATGATTTATTTGAAACAACGCTCGTTGATAGAGAAAAACTATATAAACATTATAAGGTGACAAGCGATGACGAAATGACTATTGAACAATTAAAAGACGCTATTGCAAAATTAGAAAAAAAGGTGGTTACAGAATGACGTTGAAGGAATTATACGAAAAAGGCAGAGATGAAGTTTATGAAATATTAGGCAATTATTTACACGAAAATGCCGAATATAGAGGAGCTTATAATTTTGAAGATTATTTACTTGAAGATATAACAATATGCCCAAGATGTGGCGAAATAAACAAGCGCGATGACATGACATGGCACATTGGAGATATAGGCAAAATAGGAGAGCTTATATGCGAAAGTTGTAGAAATGATGAGGTGATGTAGAAATGGTATATAACTTGTTATCAGTATTATTAGTTTTAATAATAATTTTAGCCATTATAACAATAGGCATACAAGGGAATATATTTTTACACATGATATGGCGTAAAAATAAATTTATTAAAAAACTAGAAAGAGATACCGAGGATTTAAGCGTTGATAAATTTATAGATGAATTGGAGGATATGACTAATGAATAAAGTTATGTTAGTTGGGTATATTACTGCCAAACCTGAATTAAAACAAACATCAAATGGTATAGCAACTACAAAATTTAATGTTGCGGTAAATAGACCGTTTACAGGGACGGATGGAAAACATGAGGCTGATTTTATTCCAGTTAGAGTGTGGAGAAAGCAAGCGGAAAATATATGTAAATATTTAGATAAAGGTAGGTTAATTTCGGTCGAAGGAAGATTGCAGACTGGAACGTATCAAGATAAAAACGGCAATAAACAATATATTTGGGAAGTAGTTGCTAATGATGTACAGTTTTTAAACAAAAACACACAAAATAATCAAAATACTGTGCAAAGTACACTGAATAACAACAATGAAATGGCAAATACTGTGCAAAAAGATGAACAAGTTGATATTTATGCTGAATTTGGTAACGAAGTAGATGACAACGAATTTTTAGATTAGGTGATTAAATGGATTTATTTAACGAAGTACAAGATTTAACAACCAAATTAGCATCGTCGATTAATCAAATGGCTAAATATGGAAAAGAACTAGCAGAGGCAGAAAGCGATTATAAAATTACTTTACGACAAGAGGCGTTGCAGTTAAGGGCAGAAAAGAATATGCCAGTAACACTTATACAGCAGGTGGTTTATGGAGTGCCTGAAGTAGCTAAAAAGAGAATGAGTAGAGATATAGCAGAAACAATGTATAAGACTAGCCAAGAGTATATTAACACATTAAAACTTCGTATAAGGGTATTAGAAGGTCAATTACAAAGAGAATGGACAAATGTCAAATAAAGCCGAAAAGAAAGTATATCAAGAGACTATAGAGTTATTTAATGGTTGCTGTGCTATATGCGGTAATAATCAAATACATTGCCATCATATACGCTATGGCGGACTGTATGGTGGCAGGAAAACATATATGGGTAATGTTATACCTTTATGTGAAAAACACCATAGATTAGCGCATACGAACAAAAGAAAATATATGCCTATACTTATTGAAGTAATAAATAAGGCTATGAAAAGAGGCTAAAAAATGGGAAAAGCAGTATATGCGATATATAGGGATGATGTATTTATTGATTTGGGGACTAGGGATGAACTAGCTCAAAGAATGAAAGTGTCACCAAAATATATAAATCATTTACATGCTCCGTCTAATTGGAAAAAGTACGAAGCAAGAACAAGAGAAACCACAGGACATTTATTAGCTATTAAAATTGGGGAAGTTGGAGATGAATTAGAAGAAACAAAAAGAAGTAACAGTATGAAAAGAGGCTAAAAATATGAAAATGTTACAAGGTTACAATGTCCAACAAATTAAAATGATCGAGCAAGAGCAAAAGAAAACCAACAATTTAAGTTCAATAATAAGATATTGCAAAATATGTGGCGCTTCCAATTATGTAACAAAAAGAGTAGAAATGAAACCGTGCAAGGTATGTGGTAATCCCGTTTTTTATGATGATAGAGTAGAGTTTAAATATAAGTTAGGGAAGAGGCTCAAAAAATGAAATTAACTGAACAACAGTATAAAGAATTTTTTGCAATAAAAAATAAATTTAGTAAATATGGTAATAAAAAAGTTGTATTTAATGGAATCAAGTTTGATAGTGCGAAAGAAAGAAATTATTATCTTAAATTTCAACTTATGGAAGAAGCAGGAATAATTAAAGATTTAGAATTACAAAAGAAGTTTATATTGCAAAAAGGTTATACCATTAATGGAAAAAAACGCCGTGAGATAAGTTATAAAGCCGATTTCTGCTATATTTTAACCAAAGATGATAAATTGCATGTCATTGATGTAAAAGGCTTTAAAACGGACGTATATAAATTAAAAAAGAAATTGTTTGAATATAAATATGGAATAGAAATCGAGGAGTTATGATGGAAAAAGAAATATTACAAATAATGACGAGATTTTATATAGAAAATCTTAATTATTTTGGCAAGACGGTAGCTGTAGCAAAATTAGGATTAAGGCTAGATCATTATGGGCAAATATATTGATTACTGGTTGCCGGTTTATAAAAAGCAATATTTTAGATATAAACTGCAAAATGATTGCGAAGCAATAATAGATTTAATAGATAATATTTGGCGTAACTGGAACTTAACTATAGAAGAAAAAAGAAAAATAATTCATAGGATAAAAGGAGTAGAATAATGAACAAAACGGAAGGAATAAGGTTTTTAACAATAACACTAACAATATCTACATTATTTTTATTATTTTTATTTATAGGGTGTTTAGATTTGATTAATGACAAAAATATGTATATAAATGGTTTATTAAGTGATAGGTCAATTTGTAACGGCAAATTAGATAGTATTACAAATGATTATACAAAAATGGAAAATGAGTTGAATAAATATAAAGAAAAATATGGTGAGATAGAATGAATAGAAAAATTAAAAAGTTTGATAAAGAATTGGAAAAAATAAGGCAACAAACTCAAAAAATATATGACAATAAACAAGATACAGTCGTTTGTGAATATTGTGGCAAATTACTTCTTAAAAATGAAGCTGGTTGCATTTATGATATAGAAAATAAAAAAATGACTTATCATCATGAAGAATGTTTTAATAAATATGAAAAACACGGAACGCTAAAAGATTTATTAGAAAGTTAGGTTGGTGAGTTAAATGGATAAAGAAGAATTTTTAGATAAATTACAATTGTGTTATTTTGGTGATAAAAGTGCTTTTGAAGAAATAGTGGGTGTGTATGATGATTTACAACAAAGAATAGAAAAAGCTAACAAATATATATATAACTGTATGGATGAATTGTTACCAGCATGTCCTACATGGATTACTGATTTATTAGATATTTTAAAAGGTGATAGTGATGAAGAAAGTGAGGAACAAATATGAGTAAAAAATACGAAATAATTAAAAATGGTACTGATGATTATACACTAAAATATAAAGATAAAGAATTTAATTTTAAAACTGAATTAAAAATAATGAGCAAAATGCAAAGTGCCAATAAAAACGCTAGAGTGAAAATGGTTATGGAGCTTGCTAAAAAAGGCATCTCATTGAAGGATTTAACTATCGAAAAAAAAGAAAATGGTAAAACTTACTATGATAATTCAAACAAAACCGAATTAGAGAAAGCATATATAGATGACGAAACTACTAATGTATTTAGTGAAATATGTGAAGAAAAATTTGGCATGGATTTAACAACATTAATTTTAGATATAGATTTAGACGAAAAAGAAATGGAACAGTTTGCTACTGAACTAGTACAAGCCTTAACAGGGAAAACACCCAGTTAGCGAGTACGAAAATCAATACAATGGTACTCATAAACAGCAGGGGACGATAATAAGTTTTGCTTATCCTGAAGATTTAGACCAAATGTATGCTTTTTATTGCGCTAGATATGAAAATATTGATTTTGATGATTTCATGAAATTAGGATATGAACAATTTGGCAAAAAATTAAAAAGCATACCTGAAAGTGAGCCTTTACATAAAATTATAAAGTCTCGAACAATAAATATAGGACAAATAAAAGATAAAGAAGAAAGAAAGTATTGGCGTGAACTTAAAAGAATAAACGCTATACCCGATATATATAAATCTAATGAAGAATTAGATGAACAATTAAAACAAAACATAAAAAACAATAATTTTGGAGGCAAATTATGAAATTAGAAAATATAGAAACATATATGGAAAAAGTAAATTTAATAGACAAAAATCTTGCAGAGTTTTACGATGAGAAAAAAGGAACAAAATATATAATGCCAACACCACATTTAATAACTAGAGTAGATTATTTAGAACTTACTGACAGCGAATTAACAAAAGCGAAATTTGAACAAAAAGTAGATAATCTAGAATATAAAACAAAAATAGTGGAAAGACCTAAACCAAAATATGAAGTAACAAAAAAAGAAGAAGATAAATATACAATTATTAATAGCAAAGTAAAAGTACATGAAATATGGAACGTATCCAACGGTTTAGGTATTAAACAGTCTTTTGACAATAAACAAGATGCTTTAGATCTATATATAAAAATCAACACCCCAATAATAAAATTGTTTAAATAGTTTTACACTTTAAAAAAACATAATATACAATGATTATGGGAGTATATGGGAACAGGGAATACTATTAAGCTGTTGGCGGGTTGGCAAAGTATTCAAGCGATTGGTTTTTTCCAATCTCACCCCTTTTTTATTCTTTTTGAGGCTACCTTAATTGGTAGCTAGCTGATAATATATAAAAAGTCGCGTGTTGATAGTTAAAGGTTAGGGTGACGTATAATCTCCTATAACACGAAGTACAAGTGATGGAGAACCTATCAAGTGAGTTTAGCTGAGTAATGCAGAACAAAACGCTAATGAAATCCTTTATATTATTAGCTAGGTGCTAATTAAAATAGCACTAACAGAAAAGTCTGTTGAATTTTTATCACACTATCTTTTATAGGTAGTGTACTGATGGTAATGAGCAAATAGGTTAGGTTCGCCATTGCGGCATCATATTTCTATCGGGCTAACTATTATAGAAATTGCAATAATTATCATTGGTACAGTGCTTATAAGGAGGTAAATTATGAATGAAACAGCTATAGCAATTACATGTATTATATGTATGACATTAGTAGTGCTATCGTGGATGGGACAGCGTAAATGAAATACAAAACATACTCAAACATATTTTATTTTAGAAAAATATGTAGAATAGGCGGGACGGAGCAATTTCTTTATGAAATAGCAAAAAAATATTCTAAATATGATATAACTGTGTTTTATGATGATGCCGACTACAACCAATTAAAAAGATTGAGAAAATATGTAAGATGCAAAAAAAGAATTAAAGGCGAGAAAGTAAAATGTAAAAAAGCATTCTTAAATTTCAATATAGACATGATAGAAGATATAGAAGCAGAGGAAATATATTTTGTATCTCATGCTAATTATGAAGAATTACATAGAGTACATGGTGGTTATATTCCACCCATTAAACATGAAAAAATAACTAATTATATAGGTGTATCTCAATTTTCTACAAATAAGTTAGAAGAATATAGAAAAACAATAGGAAGTAAGATCAAAACCCAAAAATGTTACAACCCCTTAACATTAGAAAAAGTAAAAAAGCCTAAAATAATAGTAAGTGCTTGTAGATTAAATGACAAAGTAAAAGGCGGAGAAAGGACACTAAAACTAATAGAAGCATTAGATAGATATTGTGCTACACATGAAGAAGAACATTATATGTGGTTGATATTTACCAACCCCAATGTAAAAGTTAAGCTAACATCTCCTAACGCAATATTAATGAAACCTAGAGTAGATGTAAGGTCATATATAGCAATGGCGGATTATGTAGTGCAAGTATCAAACGATATGGAAACATATTGTTATACAATTAATGAAGCACTAGGATATGGAGTTCCAATAATAACAACACCATTATCTATAATTAAAGAATTGCCTATAACAAATAATGAAAGAATAGAGTTGAATTGGGATTGTAGTAACGCTAACGAGGTAGCAAGACAAGTGTTTGAAAAAAAGGTAAATAAATTTGAATATGAAACACCTCAAGACGATTGGGATAATATATTAGCAAAAGATAAATCAACATATAAAGAAGAACAAGAAAAAATGGTGAAAGTAAAAGTTGTTAAAAACTACTATGATATCCAATTAGAAGAAAATCTAACAACAAAACACAAACCTTTATATATGCCTTTAAGTAGAGCAGAAGAATTAATAAATCATCCCAAAGGTGCATTGGTGGAATATGATAATGAACCAAAAGTGTAGAACCTTAAACATTTATAATTTAGATAAAATTGATTTGTTGTTAGATAATGGGATGCCAATAATACAAAGTAATCACCACGTTCCTGATGATTTAATTGGTTTTAATTACAGAAATAAGAAAACATCTAAGTGTGTAGGTGTGCATTTTTATTTGGATGATTATCAGTTTGAAAGAGTATGGAATCAGCCTGAAAGATACATAGAAACATTTAAAAGATATAGCTGTATATTAAGCCCGGATTTTAGTCTATATACTGATATGCCTAAACCAATGAAAATATGGAACACTTACAGAAGTAGATTTTTAGGACAATATTATCAAAAACAAGGGATAAAAGTGATACCAACAATATCATGGGCAGAAGAAGATACATATAGTTTTTGCTTTAAAGGAATACCTAAAGGGAGTATAGTTAGTATATCAACTATTGGTGTTATA
>JAEIGA010002345.1_pt1 | contig 30259 bp, 19 predicted proteins | sample 9270691 | NCBI WGS metagenome assembly JAEIGA01 (sample SAMN17057246, study PRJNA624740) | gut metagenome | biome: biome; isolation source: fecal sample | host: Bos grunniens | place: China: Xizang | collected 2019
ATGGCAGGCATTAAAGGAGTATGAAAAGGATACTTTGATGATACACACGAACAAGTGCAATGCAGCTGTAGCTCTCTCAATAGGTAAAAAGGTTGTTTATCGCAGTAACTCACCTATAGCACTTATGAAGGCTGTAAAAAATGAAGTTGAGATAAAAGGCTTTGAACGCGCCATGCTCAGCGAAGGGGTGGCTATGGTCAAATTATTGAACTGGCTGAGACCTGTTGTAGAAAAGGGTGGTGTAACCGAGCTTGATGTTGATGCCAAACTGACAGAATTGCGTAGTGCTGATACAGCTTTTACGGGATTGAGTTTTGCTACCATTGCTGCGTATGGTGCAAACGCGGCTATCGTTCATTACGAGCCTACTCCGGCCGAGAATGCGTTGCTTGCACCAAAAGGTTTCTTGTTACTTGACTGTGGCGGACAATATCAGTGTGGTACAACGGATATTACACGTACCATTGCATTAGGGCCTCTTACTGATGAGGAAAAAGAGGATTATACACGTGTGCTACGCGGACATATATCGCTCGCTATGGCAAAATTTCCCAAAGGAACATGCGGAACACAGCTTGATGTGCTTGCGCGTCAGTGGTTGTGGCAAGCCGGTGAAAACTATCTGCATGGTACCGGTCATGGAGTGGGGCATTTCCTTAATGTACACGAAGGACCGCATCAGATACGCATGAATAATGTTCCCACACACCTTGTTCCAGGAATGACTGTCACAAACGAGCCGGGATTGTACAAAGCCGGTCGTCATGGAATACGTATAGAGAATACGATGGTGGTGAGGAATTATTGCGAAAGTGAGTTCGGTGCTTTTTATGAGTTGGTTCCATTGACCTTGTGTCCTATTGATAAAACACCTGTTGTTCCGGAACTGCTTGGTGATGATGCAAGGGAATATCTGAACAACTATCATGCAATGGTTTATGAAAAACTTTCACCATATCTCAATGGCGATGATTTGGATTTCTTAAAGGAAGCATGTAAAGCTATATGATAAAAAAAATCCTCGTTACGAGGATTTTTTTTGTTGTTATTTACTCTTCTCCGTCGGGAGTGTGGAGTATTAGAGTTGTTGCTCCTAATGTGATTATAGCTCCGTTTTCTATGAGCAAACGCTCCTTTGGGCCAAGAATCTTGTTGGAAACAAAGGTGCCAGTAACACTCTGATTGTCGCGGATGGTGTATTTCAATCCACCGAAATAGTCGCGTTTTACATTTATGATGCAATGACGACGGTCCATGCTTGGGTCGCTGGTTTCAATGGGATGTGATATTACTGTTCCCTTATTGTAACGGCCTAGCATGTTGTCGCCCTCGCATAGTGGGATTGTCTGCTTGAAGCAGAATGTGTTTTCGATAACTACCACATATCCGAAATCTTCTGTTTGTATATCATCAACGGTTTCGCCAATACGAATGGTAAAACTCTTTCGACATTTCTCACATTCAAAAACAAGTGATTGCCCCATTTTGTAACTTGAGGCATCAAAATCTATGGCATGGTCGCACTTTGGACAGATAATCTTGCTCATGGAATAAAAATCAGTGTGTCAATACCCACGCGTCGTGGAATGTATTCTTTATAAGCGACAGAGCGTCGTTGGCTTCTTCTATGCTATTGTAGTCACCTATGGAGATACGGTGTCTTCCGCCACCTACAACTACAGTGTAATCAGCTGTTTTCTTTCTTGTAAGTTCTTTTATTGCCAATTCTGCATTTTTTGCATTAGGAGAACTTGCAACAATTATTGAATAGGTCTTTTGTGGTGCTGTTACCTGAGTAACCTCTTTTACAGGTTCTTTAATAGCAACAGATGCCTCTTCCGATGTTTCAGGAACAACAACATTTTGTTGTTCTGTGTAGATGTTTTCGGTAACAGTTTCAGCCACAGGAAGAATTCTGTATTCTTCAACTTTCTCAGCAACTTCGGCTACTGCCGGTGCTTTTGTTGTTGCTATCTGTGCTATAGATGCCTGCATGCCTTTTTCAAATGTGTTGTCACTGATAGGTGTCACAAGGAAAAATGCTAATATAACGGCTGCGGCAATAGCTATGTATCGGCTGAAATCTCGTTGCTTGATGACAATAGTCTTATCATTGCATTGGCTCAACAAAGGAAGAGACAATGGCTCTAATCCGTAGTTCTCCGGGTCGTCAATGGCGTTTTCGTTTGCGACGAAAGATATTGTTCCATTGATATCCATGTGGAATGTGCCAAGTTCTCCAAAGCAACATACTCCTTTGCTTGAGAGCACCCTGCGAAGCGATGTTATATCATTTGAAAGACTCTTTTCGGCTTTGTCGTATGTGGTATTTTCTGATGCGACATACTCCGACAACAACAAAGCATCATCGACCATGATGTTGGGGTTGAACCCCAATTCACGGCGTGGTGGCATGAATACCTGCTCTTTTGTGAGGTACATAGCCGGTACCTTATGTGCCAAAAAAGCACCTATACCCGGCAATATCACGCAGTTATGGCGTGACAATAAATTTGTTATATGTCTAATCAAATTTTCCACGAAGCAAATTTAGTAAAAAAAAGTTTAGTGGCAATTGCTTGAATGTAAAAAAAAAGAGACGACAATTCGAAAAATATAAAATATCTCATAACGATGTCGTAATCTTTCGTTTCTAAAGCATAAAGTTGTATCTTCGCATAAAATTTAAACAGATGCATACGACACGTAAAATAGAACTGCTTGCTCCGGCAAAAAATCTTCAAACGGGAATAACTGCCATAAACCATGGTGCCGATGCTGTGTATATTGGTGCAACGCAGTTCGGAGCCAGACAAGCCGCAGGCAACAGTGTGGAGGATATTGCAAAGCTCGTTGAATATGCACATATCTTCGGGGTTAAGGTATATGTGACACTGAATACCATAATATATGATGAGGAGATTGCCGAAGTTGAGAAACTCGTTACTGCGCTATATAATGTAGGTGTCGATGCTCTGATTATTCAGGATATGGGCGTTCTTCGCATGAATATTCCGCCAATTCCGTTGCATGCAAGCACGCAGATGGATAACCGCAGTGTCGAAAAGGTGAAATTCCTTTCTGAGGTTGGGTTTCCACGTGTGGTGTTAGCCCGTGAGTTGTCGTTGCAGCAGATTGATGATATACACAAGGCTAACCCCGATACGGAACTCGAGGTTTTCGTGCATGGCGCGTTGTGTGTGAGCTACAGCGGACAATGTTATGCTTCGCAGCATTGTTTTGCACGCAGTGCCAATCGCGGTGCGTGTGCACAGTTCTGTCGTTTGCCATTCGATCTTGTCGATTCCGACGGAAATACCATAGCAAAGGAAAAGCATTTGTTGTCGCTGAAGGACATGAACCGTAGCGATTATCTTGAAGAGATGCTCGATGCAGGAGTAACGTCGTTGAAGATTGAGGGGCGTTTAAAGGATGAGTCATATGTAAAGAATATAACGGCATACTATCGTGCAAGGCTTGATGAATTGTTTACACGTCGTAAAGAGTATGCACGTGCATCCAATGGAAACACATATCCGCAGTTTACACCCTCGCCCGAAAAAAGCTTCAGTCGTGGATTTACCGATTATATGCTAAAGAACGGTAAGGAGGATATGGCATCCTTCAATACTCCTAAATCTATGGGTGAACGTATGGGATGCGTGAAATTTGTGTCACGTAATTTCTTTACATTCATAGGCAAGGAATTTAACAATGGTGATGGTGCTTGTTTCATCAATTCAAATGGTAAACTATGCGGATTCCGCATCAACAAGGTTGAGGGCAACAGAATCTTTCCACAAACAATGCCACGTATAGAGAGTGGTGATGAACTCTACCGTAACTATGATTGTAATTTTGAAAGAGAACTTTCGCGTCCTGATGTTCCTCGCCGACTTGTGATAAGTCTTACTTTTGCTGAAAATGAGACTGGTTTTACACTTTCTGCAACCGATAATAATGGCATACAATCTCTTATAGAACTACCGTTCAAGAAAGAACCGGCGCGTTCACCACAGAAAGACAATATTATAACCCAATTGAAAAAATGGGGTAACACACCATTCGAGGTTGAGAATGTTGCAGTTGAAATGAATGATAATTGGTTTGTCCCATCATCGTTGCTGTCCGATATGCGACGTACGCTTTGTGATAAGTTGCTTGAAACATGTAAGGAAACAAACAAGCGTGCCGATATACGTTTGAATGAAAAGAGTGTGCCGTTCATTGTTGAAAAGCTTGATTACAGGGGAAATGTTTCCAATAAGTTGGCCAAATCCTTTTATGAATCACATGATGTTAAGGAACTTTCTCCTGCTTTTGAGGTAAAACCTGTCGATAAGGCAACCGTAATGTTCTGTAAACATTGTATAAAGCAAAGTATGGGATGGTGTAGCAAGAAAGGGGTAAAAATACCCTATACAGAGCCTCTCTATTTAGTTTCGGGCGACGGCAGACGTTTCAGGCTTGCTTTCGACTGCAAGGAGTGTCAAATGCGTGTCGTAGCGGAATAAAATAAAAAACCACGCCAAGGGGAGTGACGTGGTTTTAAGTCCGAGCAAACGCTTTTGCCCGTTCGGGTATCGACTTTCACAAGCAGATACTACCGTGCTAAAATCTATTACTATGAAAAACACAATATTATAACAGATTGCATGTTTGTTTTGTTTACTACATCTTTGTTAAATATTGTTATTTTCCACATATTTTTTTGTAATCGCAATATTCGCACCGTTTTTCATCGCAAGTGGGATTGAATTTTATATTCTTGTCAAAAATTTCCACAAGTATTTCGTTCAACCGTTCTATGAATTCTGCTTTTATCCTGGTAACATCTGTTGTGGGTTCACCATTGGCTTCGACAATATAATCCTCTCGCTTTTCTGCGTCGTTCTCTCTATGTACATATAGCAGATAAGGAGACACTTTTGTAGGTTTCAACGGCTTGAGTATGTTTGCCCAATTGCATCCGCCACCGCTTGTCTTAACATTGTTTCCTGCTAAAAGTTCATCAATGACTATAGAATAGAGTAGCGATTGCAGACGATATCCCGATGACTTGCCTTCGTGTGCAAAAATATCCTCCAGCAAGGTCTTTGCGTCACGTGAGCCACCGCCGGTCTTGTAGTCTATGATGTTTACAGTATCGCCTTTGACATCAATTCTGTCTATTGTACCTCCGATTTCCAACTCAATATTATTGCCGTTGCTCGTTATGTTGTATGGCATACTTACCTCTCCTTCGCCACAGATATAATATATTGGTGCGGCACTCTTGTCTATCCTCAGCAGATGCATAAGAAAACGTTTGAGCATTCCTCGATTTATATATTGTTCTCCGTTGTAAACAGGAGCACTGCCTTTGAAGAATGTCTCCTTGAATGCTGTATCTACAATTTCGTCAAGATATTGCGGATACTTCAGGTATCGTTCAATGTCATTTACGTCAATGATTTGTTTGCCGTCAAGCATTCTTTTGTAAAGTTCTTCGGCTGCTTTATGAAATACGATACCAAAGTCTGTGGGGCGCATCTCCACATCTATTTCCTCTGCCGGTTTCAAGCCGAGTACGTAATAGTAGAAGAAACTCAATCCGCACTTTATGTATCTGTTTATGGCACTCGGTGTCAATGGCTTGGCTGTGGGATTGTATCCTCTGTCGAAACGTCTGCGCAGAGTCTCTATCATCGCTTCGCTCTTTTCCACACTGCCGTTTGTTATGGTTCCGCAGCATTGCTCTGCGCCCAATGCAAGCCGTTCGATGTTATACATATTGCTGCCAGATAACTGCAATATGTATCTCGAACACTCTCCACCGCCTTTGCTGTCAGCAGAGTTGTTATATACAAGTGTTACATTCTCTGCACGTTGCAACAAACGATAAAAATTATAGGCATAAATTGAATCTCTATGTTCACTCAGCGTCAATCCAAATGCACGTCTGAGATTGTATGGTATATATGAATTCTCTCCTTTTCCTTTTGGGATATTGCCCTCGTTCACCGACAACATTATCACATTATTGAAGTCGAGGTTTCGTGTTTCCAATAATCCCATTACTTGCAGTCCTACGACCGGTTCACCATGGAAAGGCATGCTTTGCATAGACAGCATTCTGACAAGAAGACGTCCTGCCGTAGTCTGTCCAATGTTCAGTTCGCCACTTTCAAAGAGACGTATAAGGCGTTGCACCTGTGTATGTACCTTGAGTGTCGCTTCGCAGAACAATTTGCTGTACAACCCGTTCTTTTCCTCACCGTTCTCTGCCGATATGCTGGCTACGTCAAAGACAATAGATGCGAGGCTTTGCATCCACTCTTTGTTGTCGTTGTGTCGTGTGAATATCTTTGTCAGGAATTTATCGGCATGCAGTTCTTCGGCAGTGGGGTAGAAGCGTTTGTCCTTCATCAGCTTTTCTCTTAGTTTAAGGCTGTTTTCACTGCCGGCAATCACATATGGGTGTTTCAGAATATTGCACACATTCATAAGGTTGAATGCATTGCGTTTCTCGCTCCATCCGCGAAGCTGTAACTCTACAAGATGCTTTACAAGGCTGAAAACGGGAGTACTTGAAATGGGATATCCCATTGTCACATTAAGATACTTGAGATCGTGACCGTTTGCTTTTTCCGGAATGGTGTGCAGAATAGGTTCAAGCATAGTCTCGTCACACAGCACAATGGCTGTCTCAATCTCATGCTCCGTCAGATTGTTGTCGAGCCATTGCGAGAGATAACGTGCCTGAATGCTGTTGTTGCTTGCCGAAACGATACTTACCTTTTTATCCGTTTTAAGATGCTTGTAGTTACCGTGTTGCAAAGCGTTGGGAAAGCGTTCAAGGTTCTTGCGCATGAAGTGTCCGGCCTCATGATGATTGTTCTTTACATAATATTCATCATAATCCCAGTAAAAAAGAGCTTTCCCTCTCTTTTCAATCATGCTGAAGAGTTTTGTCTCAACATCGTTGAGGGCATTGAATCCAACAAAAAGATATTTGTCATATTCGAGTGTCAATATATCGGGATTCTCTATCACATCGCGGTAGAGCATGCCTTCGTATGCTATATTTTCTTTACGCAGTGCCTCCTTGAATTTTGAGTATATATCGTACAGTCTTTCCCAAATATCCTTGAAGTTGTTTTTTATATCGCTTTCGTTTTCCGGTTTGAAATTCCTGAAAAACTGCTCAATGGATTTTGCTTGTTCTTTAGTGAGAGTATCTTTTGCAGTACCCATCTCGTGCAGTTCCTTTATGTTGGCAAAGAGCATCTTAGCATCGGCAAGATGCTTGTCTATGTCATCGAAATCCCTTACAAGCATTTCACCCCAGTAGTAAAAACTGTCGAGTGTCTCAATCTTTTTATCGTTCTCTTTGAACGGTGATATATACTCCTTATACAGTTTGCTGACAAGCAGGATAGGGTCGCCGATGGCAAGGTTGCTTCCCTGCTGGAAGAGCTCGTTTATTGTCATGTAGCGCGGACTCCACATTGGAGTGTTGCCACTGTTCTCGAGCAGATATTTATTGAAGAACAAGCCGGCTCTCTTGTTGGGAAAGACAACTGCTATATTCTCAAGATGTCCGTTGAAACGACTGAATACATCATCCGCAACAAGTTTCAAAAATGGTGTCATATATCTTAAACCTCCTCTATTTTATTTTTATTTTCAGATATATACCACAGGTAGCCTTTAACGTTCTCATAACCCATCTGTACAAGAAGTTCCATATAGCGCTTTACCTGTTTCTTATACTCTTCGTTCTCTTTCGCAAACTTATAATCCACGACAATAGCTTCATTCCCGTTTATCATAACACGGTCGGGGCGACGTGCTGCCTCTTTGTTGTTGCTTACAAGAATTGTACATTCGTTGTACAGCTTGTATTTGTCACTGAACCATTCCTGGGCTTGTGGGTCCGAGATAGCCTTGCCGACAAGATTCTTTATACGGTTGTAATCTTCTTCTGAAGCAATAAGTCCTTCAATTGTCAGCCTGTCAAGCACTTTCTTCAGGTCGCCGGCTCTGTTTATACCCGACATTACAAGGTGCAGCAGTTCTCCTTCGGCAATTTTTTCGAGTTGTTTCTCTTCATTCTTATCGGTTGCAAGAAAACGTGCAAGCTCTTTCGATTGCCGGAAAGTTATCCTGTTGTCGTGATATACGAACGGTTGTCTTATGCTCTTAGGCTTGCTTTCAAAAGGATTCTTCTTCTCTTTGTCATCATCTTTATCCTCTTTTTTTGTTTTGCTTTTCACAATGCTGCCGAATTCATATACACCGTTCTCGAACTTTGAGCCTTCCAGTGCCTGAAGTTTCGTTACAACCGCATTCAATATTTTTGAAACGGTTTCTCCTGTTCCGCCTGTAGCATCACTGAATATAAAAAGATTGCTCTTGGCTCTTGTGGTTGCCACATAAAGTATATTTAGGTTATCTACAATCTGATAGAGTTGTTCCTTGTTGTAATCCTCTCTGTAGATTGAATCGAGCATATCTTTCTTCAACGGCACTGATATAAGGCTCAATGTGTCGTATGGTGCCTCTTTAGGCTCACACCATAATGAGTTTCTGCTGTCACCTGTCAGTAACCAGTCGCAAAGTGGAATTATTACAGTGTGGAATTCAAGTCCTTTCGACTTGTGTATAGTCATGAGTCTCACGCTGTTTACATCCTCTGCCGGTATCGACTTTTCGCAAATCTCATTATCCCACGCCTCGAGAAAGGCATTCAGGTCCGAAACTCTGTTTGTGAGATATTGTGACGCATGGTCAAGAAAAGCATAAATGTATGCCTCCTCGTTCTTCTCTTCGGACATACCGAACTCCTGCAACAACTGTTCGATAAGTTCATATATCGGAAGGCTCTGGAAATACGTCAGTTTCTCCAAGAATTCAGCAGGTAACAGTTCTGATATCTCATTGTTATAATCAAAATCTCCGAATCTCTCGTCGCTGCCGTAAATTACCTTGGCATATAGTTTTGCAAGGTTTGCCACATTCACGCGGTCCTCGGGCGATGCAATGTAACGCATTGCACTTATCACAAGTTGTAATGTCAGTGACGAAGATAGCCTGTATGCTTCGTCCGATACAATCTTTATATCAGGGAATCTCTCATTGAAAGCCTCAACAATATCCTTCATGCCATTCTTGTATCTCATCAGAATAGCAATATCCCCCGGAAGGATATTCTCTTCGTTGATAAGCCTGTCCAATGTATCAATCAGTTGTTTTATGGCATACTCCTTCAGCTTCTTCTTTTTATCGTCCTTTTCAATTATCCGTATTTCGGCATATCCGCAACCGGGCTTTTTCCATGCCGGCAATGCCTGTTCCACATCCTCGTATGCAGTGATGAGTTCTTGCAGCTTCTTATCTCCAAGTGCATTCTTGTATTCAGAGGATATTGTTTGTATTGCATTGCTGTAAAGCGCATTGTTGAAGGTTACAATGTTGCTGTCGCTTCTGTAGTTGGTTGAGAAGAACTCTTTTCCGTCTGTTTTTACGCTTTGATCGGCAAAAGTTATCTGGTCGTTGCGGAATTGTGTTCCAATACTGTTCATGATGTTCCAGTCGCTGTTGCGCCAACGATATATCGACTGCTTTACGTCACCTACTATAAGATTGAAGTTTCCTCTTGCAAGAACCTCCTCGAGCAGCACCCTGAAGCAACTCCATTGCAGTTTCGATGTATCCTGGAATTCATCGATGAAAATATGGTCTATCTCTGTGCCTATCTTCTCAAATATGAATGTGGTATTCTTCTCAATCATCCTGCTAAGGAGGTGTGTCGTTTCTGCAAGCAGAAAACGGTTTTCCCTCTCATTCTCATCTTTCAGTGTCTTTGCTATGCTGTTGAGCATACCGAGCTGATGATAATGTTTCAGTGACAAATCGCAGTTGTTCTTTTCGCGATAAAGTGTTTTTATCTCTTTGATGAAACCGGCAATTTCAATGTTCTTTGTACATACCGGGGATATTTTGCCAGGGTTTCCAATCAGCGCGGCATTCGTGTCGGAGATTGTCGGGAAATCTCCGTTCTTGAGTTTTGTAAATACACTCCATATACCTCTGCTTTTTCCGCTGAAATCGTTGAAGGTGAGATTTTCATCAGATGCTATCTTAAAGAAAGCATTTCCAATATCTTTTGCCCTTTGTGCTGTTTTGTGACGTTTTTCGCTTATCTTGTGATAGAATTCTTTCAGCAGAACTCCGTTGTCAGCTTCCATCTCCGTACGCAGGGTCTCGCCGCGTTGCTGGTACTCTTCCCTTAGAATGTTCTTTGCAAATTCCTTAAGATCGTTGCTTACATGCCAGTCGCTGCCTGCAGACAGTTTGTCCTCTATGAAGTTAAGTATGGGAGCAATCTCTTTCGGCTCCGGGTCGAGGTTCCTGATATAACTATCAACGGCATCCTCGAGAAGCGTTTCGCCATCGAGAGATATCTCCATATCTCCATTCAGCTCAAGTTCTTTCGCAAGGCTGCGCAGTACGGTCTGAAAGAAAGCGTCTATCGTCTGAATGCGAAAGTGACCGTAATCGTGCAGAATCAGTTCAAGTGCTCTGCCAGCATTCTTGATTATTGTCTCCTTGCTGATTCCCGGTAACTGTTCCACCAGTTTTTCAAGGTAGTCGTTAGCATCGTCCAATCCATTGGCTACACCATACAGTTTGCCCAATATACGCTCTTTCATTTCGCCTGTAGCTTTGTTGGTAAAGGTTACGGCAAGTATGTTGCGGTAAGAATATGGGTTCTCCACCAGCAACTTCATATATTCAAGAGCCAGGGTAAAGGTTTTTCCGGAACCTGCCGATGCTCTGTAAATCTTCAATGTTCTCTCCATGCTTCTAATTTTCTTTTATTTCAATCCGGCTTCGTCCCGAATTCTGTTTAATTACAGCTATTTTTACAGGTATCTGTTCAAGCATCTCCCCATAGTGTGAAATGACACCTATTTTTCGTCCTTGGCTCTGTAGTCTTTCCAATGCCGACATTACGGTCTTTAGTGTGTCGCTGTCAAGCGCGCCGAAACCTTCGTCAATAAACAGGGATTCTATACTCATCCTGTTTGATGAAATCGAAGATAGTGCCAAAGATAAAGCCAATGATACAAGGAATGTCTCACCACCTGAAAGAGAATGTACAGAACGTGTTTCGGACAACATGTCCAGGTCAATAATCTTTATGCCAAGGCTTTTATCCGAGATTCTTGCCAGTTCATAACGCCCGGTAATCTCTTTCAGATGTATGTTTGCAACGTTCAGAAGTATTTCGAGAGTATATCCCTGTACTAACTTCATAAGTTTATCACCATTAGCCGAACCGAACTCAGCATTTAATTCTGCAATACTTTTTGCCGCCTCTTGTTTTGTTTTATATAAATCTTTGTATTCTGCAAATTTAAGGCAGTTCTCTTCGTTTTTGAGCAGTGTGGCACTGATGTTTGCCAACTCCTCCATAATACACCTGTTAAGCCCGGTTATTTCGTCGATGGCTGATTGCAGTGTTGATATATCTTCGTTCTCATTTGGTTTTACATCGGCTTTTTTGTGTTCTGCAATATTGCGTTCACGTTCAGCCTTTGTTGCTGTTGCCGTTGCCACAGTTTTGTTGATTGCTTCAATCTCGTTGCGTAAAGCATTTATACTTGCCTGGTTTACAGACAAAATTTCTTTCAATTCTTCGTAAGATAAGCCGTCTTCGCGTTTTGCAAGATAGCTTACAATTTCTTGCATGAGTATTTCGCAACGTTTCTTTTCCTCATTTACCGACTTTTTCTTTTCCGTAAGTTGACCGGTAAGTTTGTTGCGTCTCTCAGCTATGGTAAGTTTGTTCTCCATTGCTGTGGCTGCAACTTTATTGGCATTTGCCATAAGGGTGTTATAATGCTCTTGCAATGCTCTTGTCGAAGTGTTGGCACCCAATATCTCTGCTATCTCCGTTCTGCACTTTTCAATACGTATCTCAATCTCTTTAAGTAGATTTTCTTTTGATACAATATTCTTTTCAAGTTCTTCGTTCTGCTTTTCAAGTAAATCAAGAGCGCTTTTCTTTGTAGAAAGTTCTTCTGTTATTCTTGTTTTGTCATCTTTTTTCTTATCCCAATTTATCTTTATGTCATTGAGAATTTCTGATACATTTTCCTTTTTAAGCAACTCTTCTGCACTTTCTATACCTTGCATGAACTCAAGGCTTTTTTTCAAGACCTCTTTGGCTGACGAACGGTGCAGCTCAATCGCACTTTGCAATCCTGCAATCTCTGCTTTTCTGCTCTCTACAGCCTCTTCAAGATATTGCAGCGATTCATTCACTCTTTTTTTCTCTTTCTCGAGTTCTTTCTCTTCAAGAATGTTTTGCCTTTCTTTTGAAATATCATGATGACGACTTCCGCATACAGGGCATGGAGTACCTTCTACAAGTTTCTCGCGTAACGATGCTATTTCGCTTGACAATGTGTGCTCCAGTTCCTCTTTGCGTTTTATTGTTGCTTCGAGACTTTTGCTGTTGCTTTCAAGCAAAACTCGGGCATCAGCAAGTTGCTTTGTCTTCTTCTCTGCAAGTTCCGTGTCGTTCTTTGCTGATGTTAAATTTACGATTATGCTGGGAATGTAGGGTATTGCAGTTTCGTAGCAACTGTTCTTTGTGTACCAGTCGGTAATGTTTATCAACTCTTTATTGAGGGTGTCGATATTGTTTTTTAGAACATTTGCCTTTATTGTATTTTCTTTGTGTTCTTTTTGGCTATGCAATTTGTCCGCGAGAATCTCTTTTTCTCTTTTATTCTCATTCTCTTGTTGTTCCTCCAATTTTACAGCCTGCATTATTCTTGGTTGAACTTCAAGCCATTCCTTGTTCAAAAGTTCTTGATTGGCAACAGCTTTTTGAGAATCTTCATTAGCCTTGACAAACTCTCTGTTTTGAGTATCAAGCGCTTCTTCTATTGCAGCAATCTCTTTTGCGGCATTGGTGCATAGCTCCTCTGAATTACGTAATGATGTGTATTTGTCGCGGATTTCCTGTACACTGTCAATACGTCTTAGCCATTCTATACGTGGAGTGGCTTCTTCCAATCTTCTCTTTGCAGAAACAAGCTCATTATCCGATTTTTCCAACATTTCCTGCAACTGATTCAAACGCTCAATCCAATTCTTCTTTGTTGTCAGCGTCTGTAATTCTTTGCCGGCAACTTCTTGCTTCTTAAGTAGATTGTTCTTGTTCTCTTTAAGTGAGGCAACCTCTTCGTCGGTAAGCATAAGAAGTCCACTCTTTTTCTCTTCGATATGAGCAAGTTCCTTTTTAGCCTCCTCGTTGCGTCTGTATATGATACTTGATATACGACCGTATATCTCTGTTCCTGTAAGAGTTTGCAGTATCAAGGCCTTCTCATTCTCATCGGCTTTCAGAAATGCTGCAAAATTCCCTTGTGCAAGCAATGCGGCACGGGTAAACTGTTCAAAGGTAAGGCCTACCAATTGTGGCAAAAGCTCCTTATGCTCTTTTACACTCAATTGTTTCCGTTCTCCAGTCGTAAGGTTTGTCAAGTCGTGCGATGCACTCTTGAAATTTCCGGTAGGACTATTGTTCGTTCTTGAAATACTCCAACGTATTCTGTATTCATTTCCGTCTATGGCCTTGAATTCTGTTTCGGCATATCCTTCATATTTTCCACGTCGCAGAATTGTTTTAACGCTGTCTTCGGAGACACTCTTACTGCCATTTATTTCAATTACATTGCTGTTCTTTATATTCTCAAGACGTGGAGTCCGTGCATATAAAGCGATACACATAGCATCAAGAATGGTACTTTTTCCCGATCCTGTTGAGCCTGTAATAGCAAAAATGCCGGCAGAGTCCAATGGCTCTCTTCTGAAATCAATCTCGAATTCTCCCTCAAGAGATGCAAGATTCTTACCTCTTATTGCCAAAATCTTCATTCTGTAGCCTCTTTTATAATCTCGTCCAATAATATTTTTAGCGTCTCGGGCAAATCTTTGCCGTTTCTTCTCCGATATATGTCTTGCATCAGTTCGTCCGGTGATGCTTTTTTGAAATCTTCGTATGTTATAACTCGTTGCTCTCCATCTTTATTTTCGCTTACCGCTTCAATTCGTGCCAGTCGCACATCTTTTCCTGCAAGAGCTTCTTCTATTTTAGCACGGATGGCAGGGTCATACTCTGTTACAAGAATTCTTATCTCAAGAAAAGGAGATGTAGTGGTTATTTCTCCCGGTTTGAGTGACTCAAGCAATGGCAGAACCTCGTCAAGCGGCTTGGGTGAATCCGGAATACTCAGTAGTTTTACAGGTGTATCGAAAAATAACTTTTCAATGGTTGTCTTGCCGTTTTCGATTACAGCCTCAGTAACGCTTTGTCTGTTGTTTCTTTCTGCAAATGACATAGGTAGCGGAGCGCCGGAGTAGCGCACGTTCTCTCTTCCAGAAACTCTTTGCGCTCTATGCAGATGTCCCAACGCAAAGTATGCTATGCCGTCGTTTGCAAATGAAGAGTCGATACCTTCCATACCGCCTATAATTGCATGCTCCGAATTGTCACCAACGGAGACCTCTGCTCCTGATGCCTGCAGATGTCCCATTGCAATTATGGTAGAGTAGCGTTGTTTTGCTATATTGTACAGCTCGGAGTAGAACTTTGCTATACCTTCGCTGTAACTTTCTGCTGTAGGCAGATCGTTGTGTCGCAGATAGGGAACGGCAAGGCAACATGTGTTTTCATCTACAGGTATAATCATGCGCTCGTAATCAATCTCATCGTTTTGGTAATGCACAATACCCGACACGTTAGTGTTGAAGGAGTGCAAGAGAGGATTGGGAGCTTCAAGACGTGCTGCAGAATCGTGGTTGCCGGCAGTGATTATTACCTTTAAAGATGGATTTTCTGTAGTAACTCTTGTAAGGAAACTATAGAACATATGTTGCGATTCAGCCGAAGGATTAGGCGAGTCGAAAACGTCGCCTGCAATCAACAACAGATCTGTATCTCTTTCTTTAAGGATGTTTGCCATCCAATCGAGAAAGACGCGATGTTCGCTTGCTCTCTCAAAACTATAGAATGTTTGTCCAAGATGCCAGTCGGCAGTATGAATAATCCGCATAACAAAAGTTGTTGCTTAAAATTGAAAACTTTTGCTAATATAGTGATTTTTGAGCAGCGATGCAAGTCGTTTTTGAGGTATGGTAAAGATGATTTGATAAAAAAGTTTTTTCTCTTATTTGCTATCGATTATAAAGGTTGCGAGCAACGGCATTGTGAACAGCAATAGGTTTATAGCTGTTCTTCCCAAGATTGGGTTGAGTGTCGCACCATCGCTGTGTATCATTCTGTACCATGTTGTTGTGTGGAGAAACAGGTATATGAGCGGAATTGTGAGTGCCCATAGGGGTAATTGCATCCAAAGGGGTAGCATTATTGTCATTGCGATGATGCCTGACAGGAGATACACATATCCCATTGCGCGTCGTCCGAAGATTACAACGGTTGTGCGTTTGCCTACAGCTTTGTCGTCGTCCATGTCTCTGTAGTTATTCACGATAAGGACGTTTGCGGCAAGTATTCCTATGGAAAATGCTGTGCAAAGAACTATCGGCAAATTCTCCCAATTGCCGGTCTGCAGATAGCATGTGAGTGTTACCGGTATAACGCCAAAAAATATAATGACGGTAATATCGCCCAGTCCGTGATGAGAGAGCGGGTAGGGGCCTGTGCTGTATGCAAGAGCAAAAATTAGTATAATGCAACCTATAGGTATTAGCCACAATCCTCCGAATATAAGCATGGAACAACCAATGAAGGCTGCAATTCCAAGCATGACAAAAGTGGCATATTTCATGCTTTTGGGAGAAATATCACCTTCGGTTACTCCACGACGGAATCCTTCGCGTCCTTTGCGATCCACTCCGTTCTTGAAATCGTAGTATTCATTTCCGAAGTTCGATGCTATCTGTGCCGACAAAGCAAACAAAAGGCATAAGAGAGCCGGTATCGGAGAAAAACTACCTTGCCAAATGGCGCATCCACACCCTGCCAACACTCCGGCGATGCTCACCGGCAGTGTGCGCAGGCGCATTGCTTCAATCCATTTTCTTATCATACTTGTTTTGTCTTACTTTATACCTACATACATGCGGCAGATTCCCAAAGTCAAGGCTTTGTGTATTACTTTGCCGAAGCCTGCCTTGTACATCATCGGTACGAACTTATCCGGAGCAGGGAAGTGCAGTACCGATGCCGGCAGATATTCGTATGCCCCTCTGTCGCCTGATATCATTCCGCCTATCGCCGGAAGGATATTCAAAAAGTAGAGTTTGTAGCACCAGCGTATTATAGGATTCGATGGCACCGAAAGTTCAAGAATAACAAGCTTGCCTCCCGGTTTCAGAACGCGGTACATCTCTTTGAGTCCTATGTCGAGATGCTCGAAATTACGTACACCGAATCCTACTGATATACGGTCGAATGTGTTGTCGGGATATTCAAGAGCCTCGCAGTCGCCATACTCCAATGTCGCACACATTCCGGCTGCTTTTATCTTTTCGCGTCCCACCTTCATCATTCCCTCTGAAAGGTCAATGCCTGTTACGCAGCTACCCTCAGTTGCTCTTTTGCATATTTCTATTGTAAAATCTCCCGTACCGCATGCTACATCGAGTATGTCAAGAGGCTTGTTGCAATCCACAATCTCGCGTACTGCCTTTTTGCGCCACCCTTTGTCAATGTTCAGTGACAGTATGTGATTGAGTTTGTCGTAATCGGGTGCGATATTGTCGAACAGATTTTTTATTTTCTCTTTCTTTGCCATAAAGTATTTACTTTGAATATTTTAATCTGGTTATGTATAGCAATAGCAATACATTCATCAGCAGTGCGTATATGATTGCCGGTATAGCCATTTCGCCACTGTTGAATATGAACGGAGAGGTTGCAATTGCTATTGCCTGAGCTGCATTCTGCATTCCCACCTCAATTACTATTGTGTGGCGGACAGCATTTGTGAGATTTCCTATTCGAGATAGTAGCGAACTGCACAGCATGCTTATTATGATGAGCATACCACATGCGAAACCTATCAGACGGAAGTTGTCCATAATCTCTTGTGTATATTGCAGAAAGAAGAGGAATGCAAGCAACATAAGTGCAGGAAATGCAATCTTGTTTAACGCTCTGCTTACTTTGGCTGCCCATGCCGGGCTTTTGTAGCGTAGCAACATTCCGGCAAGTAAAGGAATGAAGAATAGTACAATATTTTGCATCAGGAGTTTTCCAATAGGCAGTTCTATTGTTGTTCCTGCATTGTGTGAAACATAATATGAAGTAAACTCCATAATGATTGGGAGGGTAAAAAGGGTAATGATACTGCTCACTGCCGTAAGTGTAACGGACAATGCTGTATCGCCCTTTGCAAGCATTGAAAATATGTTTGATGAACTGCCACCCGGACAACAGGCTATAAGCACAAGGCCCATAAAATATACCGGTGGTAAATTCAGTGTCCATGCAAGTGTGAAAGCAATGAGCGGTAACAGGATTATCTGTCCCACCATTCCAAGAAGAACCGCTTTGGGGTGTCGCGCAACGTTTATAAATGCCTCCTTGTTGAGCTCTGTTCCCAATAGGAACATTAGCACTATTAGGATAGGCATCACAATCCAGATTGTATTCATTATGATATATTCGAGTTTTGCTCAAATATACAACAAAATATAATATTACGATGCTGTTATGAAAAAAAAAGCGACCTTTTATTATTTTACTTTTTTGGTCTGATTTTCCTCTTTTTTGGTATTATTTTCTTGCTAATCCATCCGTTTTTTGTTTAATAATTATTGTTTGCGTAGATTTGCAGAAATAGGACATCGATGATTGGAGATATAGAGTTGCTTGAAAATGAGACAATACTTAAGGGACTTCGTTTTCCCCATAAGATTGATAAGGTAACACAGATAGTCGTTACAAAGGGGCGTTTTTCTTGTATTGTCGACTTCCGTACATATTCGTTGGATGCCCCTGCTGTGGCTATATTTTTGCCCGGGCAAGTTGTGGAATCTTTTGAAACAGATGAAGATTTTACAGGTTTTGGTATAATGATGAGTTCGGATTTTACCGATTCCATGAATCTGCCTGTAAGTCTGCAGGAAAGGCTTTTTATCAAAAATACCCAATTCTACAGTATCAGCAGTGAGGTGGTGGATGTTCTTTCATCTGTTTATAGACAGGTCTCAAATATAATCAAACAGCATGATAATCCATATAAGGAAAATATAATCAGACATCTGTTCTCTGCTTATTATTACGGACTCGGATATTATATGCATGGGCTTCAGAGCAAGCCATCCTCGCTGACTGCGCAGCAGGAAAAATGTGAGAAATTCATGTCGCTTGTCTCTGAACATTTCAAAAAGGAACGCGAAATAGAATTTTATGCGAACAAACTATGTGTTTCAAAGAAATATCTCTCATCTTTGTTAAAGCAAGAGACCGGAATGACAGCCTTGGAATGGATTGAACGGTATGTTGTGTTGTATGCCAAAAGTTGTCTTACATCAACAACCATGACCATCCAACAGATTAGCGACGAATTTGAATTTTCTTCTCAATCAGTTTTTGGAAAATATTTCAAAAGGGTAGAGGGGGTGTCTCCCAAAGCATATCGTAACTCTCGCAGGAGTGACGATATGCCATAAATCTTTTATTGTTTTTCTTCATCCCTCTCCTCAAGGAATTTTTCAACGAACTTGTCTTCAATTTTTTGGTAACTGCCTACCACTGTGTCTTCAATCTTTTGGTAAGTTCCAACTACTGTCTCTTCAATTTTTTGATATGCCCCGACAACGGCATCTTCAATCTTGCTTTTCTTTGGTTTCAATGTTTTCATGACTTTAAATTATTGACTTGCATCGGCAAAGGTATTGCAATAAAATAAAACAGATTATTCACATCAGCCGATGGTTTGGTCTGATTTTCCCAATTCTATGCAACGTTATCGTACTAACGGTTACAATTAATTTACTTTCACCTTATTACCATTAATTAACATACAAATTGTCTCTTTTATAATGCTTTTTATGTAATTTTGCATGTTTTGATGAAAATTTTAATAAAAAACAAATAATATGAAATTTAATTTGAAGATGCTGTTGGTGTTTTTTATGGCACTATTTGCAACGACCGTTGCAACAGCAAGCGAAGAAAACAAACAACTTCCTGTCGATAAGGCGGTGAGAATGGGTAAACTAAAAAATGGTTTGACCTATTACATCCGTCACAACGACACTCACAAGAACCTTGTAAACTTCTACATTGCACAGAAGGTCGGTTCTATTCAGGAAGAGGAGGATCAACGTGGTCTTGCTCACTTCCTCGAGCACATGTGTTTCAATGGTACCGATCACTTCCCGGGAAAGGGTGTTATAAATTACTTGGAAGGTATCGGAGTTAAGTTCGGTGCCGATCTTAATGCGTATACTTCTATTGACGAAACAGTGTATAACATTGATAATGTTCCTGTTAATGTAGAAGGTGCTATCGATTCATGTTTGTGGATTCTTTACGATTGGGCTGATGGCCTTACCCTCGACCCCGAAGAGGTTGACAAAGAACGTGGCGTCATTCACGAAGAGTGGCGTGGACGCAACAGCGCAATGATGCGTATGCAGGAGCGTATGCTTGCCGATATCTTCCCCGGCAACAAGTATGGTACACGTTTGCCTATCGGTATAATGGAGGTTGTCGATTTCTTCCCATATCAGACTCTTGTAGATTACTATGAAAAATGGTATCGCCCCGATTTGCAAGGTATTGTCATTGTAGGTGATATCGATGTAAAAAAGGTAGAGAAGAAACTTAAGAAAATTTTCAAGAGCATCGATATGCCAAAGAACCCTGCCGAACGTGTATATTATCCTGTAGAGGACAATAAAGAGACTATCTTTACCCAGCAGACCGACAAGGAGCAGCAGAACTATGTTCTTCAGCTAATGTACAAGCACGATGCTCCTACACGCGAAGAGCGTAACACGGCTGAATTTATCCGCGCTAACACTGTACGTAGCTTGGCTATAAGCATGCTCAACACCCGTTTCTCGGAGATTCTCTCAAAGGAGAATCCTCCTTATCTGGGTGCCGGTGTAGGTTATGCCGATTATGGTACTTCACAGACAAAGAAATCGTTCAATGTATCTGTAACCTGCAAGAAAGAGCAGATTATGCAGGCTATTCCAATGGTATATACCGAGGTGGAACGTGCGCGTCGTTTCGGTTTTACTGAGTCGGAATTCAACCGTCTCAAGAAGAGTATGATTGCGGGTATGGATACCTGGTATGCCGAGCGTGACAAACGTACAAATGACTATCACGCACAGAACTGCATACGTCACTTTCTCGACAACGAGAGTCTGATGGATCCCGCTTACGAACTTGAACTGAGCAAGAGTATTCTCCGCTCAATTACTCTCGAAGAGGTTAACGCTGTAATTCCTGCATTGCACCGCAAGGATAACCGTGTGTTGGTATCATTTGCTCCCGAAAAGAACAGTGACGATGTATATTACCCCGGCAAAGAGGATATAGAGATGTTGCTTGATATGATTGCATCGGCACGCGACATTGAACCATACGAGGATAACTCAATCGATGTTCCTCTGCTTGCTGAACTGCCACAAGGCGGTAAGGTTGTTTCAACCGAAGAGGGCATGTGGGGTACAACAATCTGGACTCTTTCAAATGGCATCAAGGTTGTTGTCAAGCCTACCGATTTCCAGGCTAACCAGATTTCGCTTGCAGGATATAAGGTTGGTGGTACAGGAAAATACCCCGACAGCGAAATCTACAACCTCTCGATGCTCGCATCGTTGAGCGGTATCGGCGGTTACGGTGCGTTCGATGCTACACAGCTCGGAAAGAAACTCACAGGCAGCACTGCAAGAGCCAATATCAGCAGCAACGCCTTTTATGATATGATTAGCGGTGAGTGTGCGCCTAAGGATGCTGAGGATATGTTTCAGTTGATATACCTCAAATATACTTCACCACGTAAGGATATGCAGGCATACGAATCACTTACCACACGTATGAGAAACAACCTTAAGGACAGAGGGGTAAATCCTAATACAGCATTGAGCGATACTCTTACATTCGCGCTTTACAACGGACATCCACGTTCATTGCCTATGCTTGCCGAGGATGTCGATAAGATTGATTATGACAGAGTTCTTGAGATATACAAAGAGAGAACAAGCGATGCAACCGGTTATATGTTTTTTATTGTTGGAAATGTCGATCTTGATGCTATCAAACCGCTTGTAGAGCAGTATATCGGTGCTTTGCCATGCAATGGCCGTGTTGAAGAGATGGCAGAGCCTACTGTTGAGATACGCAAAGGCGTTTATCGCAACAACTTCAAGAAAAAAATGGAGAATCCTACCGGAACAGAGATTATCTATTACTCCGGCGAGATTGACCCTGCACAGAAGAACAGAATAACCATGAGTTTCCTCTCACAGATATTGCAGATTGTATATACCGAAGAGGTGCGTGAGAAAGAGGGCGGAACATACGGTGTTGGCGTAAGCGGTAATGTAACACGTCGTCCAAAGGGCGAGTTCTCATTGACAGTAAACTTCAATATGGCTCCTGAACGTCGCGAGGAACTTGCAGCAATCATCGTTCGCGAGTTCGAGAAGATTGCAAAAGAGGGTCCTGTGGACGAACATCTGGAAAAAGTACGCAGCTACATGCTAAAAACCTTTGAAGAGAGTCAAAGAAAGAACAATGCGTGGATGAACTGGATGTACAGCCATTACTTTGAGAACGAAAATACTCATGATAGCTTCGAGCCTATAGTAAAGGCGATGACAAAAGAGGATATACGCAAATTTGCGGAATACATCCTTTCTCTTGGAAACTTCATCGAGGTAAGTATGGTTCCCGCAGAGTAATAAAGGAACAGATGTTATAAAAACAGACAAGGTTTCTGTAGAGAAACCTTGTCTGTTTTTATTGTCAGAAAGCCAAACCGAGCCTGAATCCAAAGTTATTCAATCCATTCTGCGAATAGGTCATTATATCATGCTTGTTTGTTGCATAATTGTAATATATAGCCATGTGGAAGCCTATACTGTTAGCCCATGGGTAGTAGTTGAAACCAACTTCCGGTGACATGAAGAAACCCCATCTGTTCTGACTTTTCATGAATATGTAATAATAGTCGTTGAACTCGGAGTAACATGTACCAAGTTTAATACCTGCGTATGGTTGGAAATCACGCTCGATGAATCTGTATCTCATGAGAACTCCAAACGGGAGTGCAAACATCTGGTGCTGTTGGTCGGTGTTCATAGCCAATGTCTGCGACAATTGTATTGTTCTTCGCGAAATATATTCATTGTTGGTGTGGAAACTGATAAACGCTCCAATGGCAATGTTTCTGTGAACGTAATAACCGCCCTCAAAGTTCATACCCCAACCGCTTGCCTTGTTTGAAAAGTTGTTGCTTATAGGAATATTAAACTGCCAATCGATGTTGTAATAACTGTCGAGGGATATTTGCGCCTTGCTTATCGATGGAGTAAATGATATTGCAGCAAAAAGCGATATGTATAACAAATAACGTAAACGTTTCATAAATATCAGTTTAAAGGATTACTGTTTTTTTGACAAATAGGGCGATTGTGTGAAAGCCTGGTTTATGGCATCCAATGTACGTGTCAGACTTAAGTTGTTCCCATTAAGAATTCCACATATATACGAGTTCCATATAACTGTCAGCATATCGTTTTGTGCTGTGGGAGCATCTGTATTTACAAGTTCTCCTATGATGGAACCGGTGCTGTAACTATATGTAAATGAATATGGGTAATACCATCCCCATCCGCCCCAATTCCAATATCCAGGGTAGTTGTTCCACCACGGACCCGAACCGTAAATATTGTAGTAGTAAGTGGTGTTGACATAACTTAGTTGGAGTACAATGTCCGGTATCTCATCTTCGGTAGCCATAGTGTATCCTGCATTCTCGAAACCGGCGCGATAAGCGTTTACAATCTTTTGCGAATTGTTGTTTTTCCAATAGGAGGGTTTTTCGCTGTTGTCAATTATCAGTATACTGTCAATTACATGGAACGTATTAATGGCATTGAAGTCTGTTCCTGTATCATAATTGGTATATACCAGATAATTGTCGTCAAGATTATCGGTGTCGGGGCTTTTTTGGCATGACATTATCATCATGCCGATAACTGCCATGAATATTATAAATTTACTTTTCATACTTGCAGAATTTTTATTTCTTAATCTTTAGACGATGATTCTTATGCATGCTTGCCGGTTTACCGTCTTTACCAACCTTTACCAACGAACTGTCATCAAGCATCATAAAACTGATTGTAGGATAATTGTTTGCCGACATAAGTTCTATTATTGTCGCAGTGCTGTCACTTTCTGTACCTAAAAGAATTATGGCTTCTCCGTTGTCGGTTTGAGAGGCGATTCCTTCATCTATGTAGTCGGTTGTTATGGAATATGTGCCATCGTTGTTCAGGTTAATTGTTCTTACTGTAAGCACGACATCTGCAACAGCATTGTTGTACATAGGAGAAGTCCCTTCAAAGACAAACGTCTGTGCATCGGCAATAGTCGAGTCGTTTACCCAATATATACTGTCTGTTTCACTCTCCATTACTACGCTCTGTTGGTTGTTTCCGTTGCAAGAGTTGCAAGAATGGAAAATAGATGTGGCCGCGGCGGCCATTAAAAAAAGAATCTTTTTCATTGTTGTTGTTTTTTAGGTTATTTGTTTGAATAACACATGAAAAAGGTTCTATGTTTTCAATTTTTAGTTTATGAAATAAAAAAAAGGTTAGCGTCGGCTAACCTTTTGAATAGAAATGTATCTGTCTTGTTAAAACTTGTGTAGATTTGTTCTTCTTTAATTTGTTATATGGCTTGTTGCGGAAGTTCCATATTCTATAATATAAAAGGTGTTGTATAAGAGATATTCTTGTTTGTCTCCAAGAGGATATATGTTATTTTTCTGTTCAAGCTCGTCAAACAGAAAATCTGTTTTCACCCCCTCTTCTGATAATTTGTCGCCATTAGCAGAATAAGCAAATGCGGTTGCCGGATTTATTGTGAATCCGTATGGAGAGACAATCTCTTCGGTTATGATGTTGACACCGGCACTTGCTTCTCCTATAATATACACATCATACATTCCTCTTGATGCGTTTACTGAGCTTACGAGCAGTTCTGCTGTGCCTTTTGTTTTCTTTCCGGTGATGAAGTATATTTTTCTGTCACCGATGTTAAACTGTTGCTCTGTATAATTGTATGTTGCGACAATGTTTTCGTTATTGTCTTTTAAGGTACAGAATGGTGTTCCTGTGAGGTTTGATGGAACAAGCATGCTGGCAAATGATGCAACGTTGCCGATGTTTCCTCCTGTGTTGTAACGTAAATCGATGATGATGTTTGTTACATTTTGTGTTAAGAATTTCTCGATAATGGTATTTGCCTTCTCTATAAAATCCTCGTCATTGAAATTGTTGCATAAGATATATCCGATATTCTTGTCACGTTCTGTGTATATGTTGTCGATGCATATGCCGGCGGTTTCGTAAGGCGCAGCCGATGATATCTCTATGGTGTCGTTCGAAACCCAGAAATATTTGTTTGCTTCGTTGTCGAATTCAATATACTCCATAGCTAATTTTGCCGCATCGCCTTGCTGTAGAGCCTTATCACTTGATGTTGTCAGCTTTTTGTTATTGATGGCAGAAATCCACATGCCACGTTTGATTCCGGCAATATCGGCAGGAGAATTTGGCTCAACATATAGTACGAGGGCATATACTTGGCTCGGTTTCTCAGCGATAGGGTCACGCATTAATGAGAACTCCATGCCGTAGTTGCTTGTTGTACCTTCTGTAAAAAACGAGGCTTTATCATTCTTGTTCAATAAAGAAGAGAAAAATTTTGAAGAAGGTGTGAAATATTGGGAGTGTTTAAGCTCTTTTATGTCGTTTTTCCATAGATACACGTTCTGCATTGTTGTGTATATCCATTGATTCTCTTTTGTCTGTTCAAGATATTCATAAGTTCTGTCCTCGCCGCACGATAGTAGTGTAATTAAGGATATTGAGAGTATTGTAAATAGGGTATTTGATTTCATTATTTATGATTGTTTGATGAACATTTCGTTATATCCATACAAAAATAATCTTTTTCGCACTAAATACAAAACGTGATTTTATTAAAACGTAAATAAAATAAAAGACCGACAATTTTGTCGGTCTTTATGTTGAGCATTACTGCAACCCCATATGGGGCAAAAGGTTTATTAAGCCTCTGCAGGAGCCTCTGTTGCCTCCTCAGCGGGAGCTTCAGCTGCAGCCTCTGCCTCTGCTTTTGCAAGAGCCTCTGCTGCTTTCTTGTCAGCAACCTTCTTTGCAATAGCTGCGTTAACCTCTTTCTCTGCTTCCAAACGTGCTTTTTTGTCGTCACGCTTAGCCTGCTCTTCAGCGCTCTTAACACCATTGAGAACATTTACCTTAGCTGTCTTCCAAGCCTCGAATTTAGCCTGTGCTGTAGCCTCGTCAAATGCACCCTTCTTAACACCACCCTGGAGATGTTTCATCATGTAAACGCCCTCGCGAGAGAGAATGTTGCGAACAGTGTCAGTAGGAGTAGCACCGTTGTTAACCCACCACAAAGCTCTTTCGAAATTGATTTCTACAGTAGCAGGGTTAGTGTTTGGGTTGTAGGTACCGATTTTCTCGGTGAACTTTCCATCACGTGGAGCTCTCGAATCTGCAATCACGATAGAGTAGAATGCGTAGTGCTTACGGCCTCTTCTCTGAAGTCTGATTTTTGTTGCCATTTCTTTAAATAGTTTTTAATGGTTAATGATTTGAGTTATCCTATAACTCGTATAGGCGGCGCAAAGTTAATACTTTTTTGTGTAAAAACATCACCTTGAATGGATTATTTTTTATAAGCCGTCTATTTTGTTCATATTGGTTTAACAAGTCTTGTCTTGTCGCATTCTTGTTCTACGCATTCTATAACATAAATTTGTTTATATATTATATTTATTGTAATTTTGCAAATTCTTTCGGTTAATATGCAAAAAGAGTGCATTTGTAACTGAATTTTAAGTGTAAAAACGAAATAACAAAGTATATGAAAAATAAATTATTCTTCTCATTGGTGGCTCTGCTTTCGGCTTTTGGCATGTGCGATAGTTCTTTTGCCACAAATATGCAAAACGACACTTTGTCGGTTTCAAAAAAAGAGGTATCTAAAAGTGATTCTGTATATACCAAAATAACCGGTAAGGAGTTTTTTGAATGCAATACTGTTGTTAATGTTTTTTCCAAAGGGGATACTTTCTATGTTGAAATGCCTGTTGAATTGATGGGGCGTGAATTCCTTGTTACAAACCGTCTTCAGAAGGTTCAACAGGAACTTAACGAGGCCGGAGTCAATAAAGGTATAGTATATCAGAACCAGACTCTCATGTTCGAGACTGATTCTTTGTTCAAGCACATAACAATACGTCAACAAAGGATTACTCCGGAAGTTCCTGCAGATGATGTTATCAAAGAGTCGGTTTATGACAATTATGTTAATCCTATTTTGGCACGTATAAAGATTGATGCTGTGTCACCAAGTAAAAAATCTGTCGTTTTTCAGGTAAATGAATTCTTTAATGGCTCAAACACATGTATCAACGACCTTTTCAATAATATCAATTTAGGAACCAGCGTCATTTCAAACCTTTCACGTATAATCAGTATAAAGGCTTTTGAAAACAACCTGACTGCTACAGCTGAACTTACAACAAAGGTGATTGAAGGAAAATCGAGTGTAAATGTCACTTCTGTAGTCAGTTCTACATTGACATTGTTGCCAAAAGAGCCGATGATGGCACGCGAGGAGAGCAACAGAGTAGGTTATTTTACCGTTTCGAATCTTAAATATACCGACGAGCAACAATCAGTGGAACGCAAACATTATGTTACCCGTTGGCGTTTGGAGCCTTCTGATAAAGAGGCTTATATACGAGGTGAACTTGTAGAACCTGTACAACCTATTGTTTTTTATGTAGATAAGGCTATGCCTGCAAACCTCATGCCTTATATCGAAGAAGGTATTCTTGAGTGGAATGTCGCTTTCGAAAAGGCCGGTTTCAAAAATGCGGTCAGAGTCGCAGAATATACAGATAGTATTGCGGCAGAGGGTGACGATATGAAATATTCTGTTCTTACACATGCTGCTTCAACAAAAGCAAATGCTATGGGACCTTCAACTATCGACCCTCGTTCGGGAGAGATTCTTGAGGCTGATATTATATGGTGGCATAATGTACAGTCGTTGTTGAAGGAGTGGGTAGTTGTGCAGACTGCAGCTGTGAATCCTGCTGCGCGCACATATCATCTTCCTGATAGCCTTATGGGTGATGCCGCACGTTTTGTGGCATGTCATGAGGTTGGCCATTCATTGGGATTACGTCACAACATGAGAGCTTCGGCTGCTTATCCTGTAGATTCTTTGCGCTCTGCAAACTTTACATCCAGAATTGGCGGAACATCATCTTCTATTATGGATTATGCACGTTTTAACTATATAGCTCAGCCAACCGATAATGTAAAAGTTTTGTCGCCACATATCGGACCATACGACATTATGGCAATAGAGTGGGGTTATCGTTGGTATCCCACAGAGGATATTGCAAAGGTTGAACTTAGCAAGTTCTTAAAAGAGCACGATAAACCATTATACAGATATAGCGAAACACAATCCTCGCGTACAGCTGTCGATCCACGTGCTATGAGCGAAGATCTTGGAGACAATGCAATGCAGGCGGCCCGTTTAGGCAATGAAAATCTCAAACGTATTGTACCTAATATTATAAAATGGACAACAACCGGCGAACCTTCGCAAACATACGACGATGCGGCAAAACTATATTCGGGAGTGCTGTTCCAATGGAGTTTGTATCACTATCACGTAATGGCCAATATCGGCGGTATCTATTTGGAGAACACTGTTGTCGGCGATGGACGAAAAACATACGAATTTGTAGAGAAAAAACGTCAAAAAGATGCTGTACAATTCTTGCTTGATGATGTTCTTTCATATCCAAAATGGCTTTTCGGCGCCGAGGTGACAGATTACACATATTTCCTACGTAATACTCCTATCGGTGTTATAGAAGAACATCCTCACTTCTTCTTACGCAACCAACAGAATTATGTACTTTGGGATTTGCTGAGCAATGAGCGCATAATGCGTATGCTCGAGAATGAATACAAGAATGGTAAAAAAGCATTCACAGCGTATGAAATGATGGATATGCTTCATGAACATATCTTTGCAAGAACAAAGAAAGGACAAAAACTTGACGTTATGCAGCGAAGCCTGCAGAAGAGTTTTGTCGATGCACTTATAACAGCTGCAGCCGAAGGACAAGGATTGAAACTGAACAAGAATCTTGCAGAGAGATACGAGAAGCATGAATTGTTGGAGATTGCAGAAAACAGATGCATCTGTTGTGAAGAGTCTATGATACAACGTGGTCTTTCTTCTGCGCCGCGCACCTTAAAACTAAGCTCAGGACAGATTGACCGCACAAGCGATGCCATAAGCATAAAGCGCGGAGAACTGTTGAGAATTCTTAAACTGTTGAATAAGAAATTGAAATCAGCCAACAAAGAGACAGAATTGCATTATCATGATTTGATTAATCGCATACAAGACGCTTTGGATTTACAGAAATAACATATTGTTACTATGAATAAATACCTTTATATATTAATATTCCTGCTTTTGCCATTTACATCGCTTGCACAACAGCGGATAGTAACCGGTAAGGTTTTTGATGGAGAATTTGACAATACACCGCTTGTCGGTGCTACCGTTACAGTCGAGTTCGAAAGCGACGACCATCCTATGTTAGGAACAGCTACAGGTCTCGATGGTGACTTCTCCATTGAAGTCCCTGTAGGTGCCACCGGGCTGAATGTTACATTTGTCGGCTATGAGAATAAATTTGTAGAACTCGTTCCTGACAAAATGGAGTACAAGGTTATTCTGCATGCCAATACCAATAAAATAGATGAAGTTGTTGTAACCGGTTATCAGAATATAGAACGTCGCAGATTGACTGCTGCTGTTACAACCGTTAGTCTTTCCGATGGTAAAATTGGTGCCATAACCAATATTGACCAGGCTCTTACCGGACAGGTTGCCGGACTTTCTACCGTTGTTTCAAATGGTGCTCCTGGAGCTCCGGTAAAAATTAGAATACGTGGTACAGCCTCATTGATGGGTACTCAGGACCCATTGTGGGTGCTCGACGGCATGCCGTTGGAGGGTACCGATATTCCGGCGATGGAGGAGTTGAAAGATATCGACAACATCTATCAGACATCGATAGCCGGTGTAAACCCCTCGGATATCGAGAACATCACTGTTCTGAAGGATGCCGCTGCTACTGCAATTTATGGTGCGCGTGCGGCAAATGGTGTAATTGTCATCACTACCAAGAAAGGAAAAGTAGGCAAAGCGCAGATAAACGTCTCTACCAAACTGACTGTGAATCCCAATATTAACCTTTCGCGTCTGAATATGCTTAATTCTGCCGAGAAGGTGGGATTGGAACTCGACCTCTTGAATTCCGACTTCTCATATCGTAGCAGTAAAGGTTCTGTTGCACAGTTGCTTTCGCAATATGGTATGCTGGATACATACAAAACAGGCGGATGGGATGCTTTGTCGCCCGAAGCGCAGAATGCAATCAATGCCTTGAAAGCAATCAATACCGATTGGAACGATATACTCATGCGTGACGCATTCAGCCAAGAGTACAACATAAGCATATCGGGTGGAACAGAAAAGGTGAACTATTATACTTCTGTGGGATATAACGACGAGCAAGGTAACGTAAAAGGTGTAGGCAACAATCGCTTCAATATTACTTTGAAGACCGATTACCGTATTAATCGTTTTCTGAAACTCGGTGCTTCGGTCTATGCAAACCAACGCAAGCAGAATACATATCTTACCGACTATAATAGCTTTACAAACCCTATATACTATTCTCGTATAGCCAATCCTTATCAGACTGTCTATGATGCCGACGGCAATTATGCATATGACAAGAATGTTGAAGGACGTGCCGAGACCGATTTGGATTTCAATATTATCGAAGAGCGCGGAAATACTTCGAACGTACGTACCGAC
>JAEIGA010002346.1_pt1 | contig 30253 bp, 58 predicted proteins | sample 9270691 | NCBI WGS metagenome assembly JAEIGA01 (sample SAMN17057246, study PRJNA624740) | gut metagenome | biome: biome; isolation source: fecal sample | host: Bos grunniens | place: China: Xizang | collected 2019
ATCGGTCAGTTTGATAGAGTTCAGCGATATTATAAGATTCACGATATTGCTGCTAAGATCGTGGTGGAACAGCAGTGCTTTACTCTCAAAGACTTAGTCGTTACCGGGAGAGACATAATGTGGCATTGCGACATTCAGAGCGGTCCTTTGGTCGGCGAAGTGTTAAACCATCTTCTTGATGCGGTTTTAGACGAAATCGTTGATAACAATGCCTATGAGTTGATCAAGGAGGCCAAGAGATACTTAAAGGGGAGGTAACCGAATGAAAAACTTAAAAATCTTCACTCAAAACATTGAGCAGGAGGCTCTTGATCAGATCAACACTCTGATGGAGCAGCCTGCTTTTTCTGATTGCAAAGTGCGTATCATGCCTGACGTACACGCAGGAGCGGGTTGTGTTATCGGCTTCACTGCGGACCTGGGCGATAAGGTCATTCCCAATATCGTCGGCGTGGATATCGGCTGCGGCATGCTGACTGTGGGACTCGGCAAGATCGATATTGACTATGGCGAATTGGATGCCGCGATTCGTAAGTACGTTCCTTGTGGTCGAGAGGTTCATGAGGGTCGACTTGTTAAGTTCCGTAGAATCCAAGATCTTCACTGTTACCGTGAACTGAAAGACACCAAACGGTTTGAGAGAAGCATTGGTACTCTTGGTGGAGGTAATCACTTCATCGAAATCGACGAGGGTACGGACGGTACTAAGTATCTTGTCGTTCACTCTGGTAGCCGTAATCTCGGTAAGCAGGTAGCTGACTATTATCAGAACCTTGCGGTGGAGCTCATGCAGGGTAAGGACGAGCTGTTCGCCAAACAGGAGCAACTGATCGCCGATTATAAGGCTCAGGGTCGAAGAAATGAGATCGAGGCTGCTATTAAAGAACTGCGTCGTGGCTTCGAGGCTAAACAGCTTGATATTCCGAAGGAGCTTTGTTATCTGACTGGTAATTATCGTGATGACTATCTGCATGATATGGCTATTTGTCAGGAATTCGCACACTCCAATAGAGAATGGATTGCTCAGTTAATTCTTGATGCAATGCACTGGCACGCATTCGATAATTTCTCTACTATCCACAACTACATAGAATTCGATACTAACATGGTCCGTAAGGGAGCTATCTCAGCTAAGAAAGGTGAAAAGCTGCTTATCCCCATCAATATGCGCGACGGATGCATTGTCGGTGTAGGCAAGGGCAACGACGACTGGAATCAGTCTGCTCCTCATGGCGCCGGTCGTATCATGAGTCGGCATAAGGCCCGAGAAGTTGTGTCTCTGGATGCTTTCCGGGAGTCTATGGATGGGATATTTACGACTTCCGTAAGCGCCGATACGGTTGATGAGGCTCCCATGGTGTACAAGCCTATGGACGAGATTATTGAGAACATCAAGGACACCGTTGATATTTTGGAGATTATTAAACCCGTGTACAACTTCAAGGCTAGTGAGGGGTGAGTAAAAAATGGTTGGTAAGACTACGAAATACGAACAAATACGGGCCAAACGTTTCGCCAGAAGGGATACTGAGCGACGGGAGTTGGTCCGTCGTCTTTCGAATCGAGACCCCATTGTACGATATGTACGAACCCTGGGCGCACGCTTTAACTAATCTCATACACGAGCTTACACTGATTGAACGAGATACAATTCGTGTATATTTAAACGATCATAATGAGGGGTAATCACGAAAGGAGAACTAAATGAAAATCATTGAACCTAGCGTAGAAATTATGCGAACTGGTCTGGAGACAGAGTTCTGTACTCCCGAGCAGTTTATCGAGAAAGTAGGTAGAACCTGCTACAAGTCCGAGGACAAGATTACGGACGACTCCGCTGCAAAGTTCGTAAGCAATCTGATCAAGCGTGGTCACGAGGCTATGATCGAGCATTGGAGTCTTATTTTCAAGGCCGACGAAGACCATTACAAGCAATTCCTGTATAACTGGGAGACTCTGCTCCACAGTGACGTGTTACCTGCTAACGGCGGCGAGACACTCAGACCTTATCTGCGATTCACCGACCATACGGACGAGAGCGGTGAAACACGCTGTATCATCTCAGGTAACATGCGAGCCTGGAGAGACTATGCTAAGGCTTGTGCTACTGCATTCGGTTTCTTACCCCGCTATCTCCATGGCGTTATCCGCTGTTATCCTCTCTTCTTCCCCGAGTATCAGGATTATGTGCCTGTAAACCTCATCGACGACATCCTCATCCCTATTTCCGTAAGCGAGTTGACGCCCTCCGAGCGATGGATTCATCAGAACGTTACTATGAAATTCGTCTGCGATCGCGGCGTCTCTCATGAGGTTGTTCGTCATAGAGTCGCTAGCTTTGCTCAGGAGAGTACTAGATATTGTAATTACGGTCTGGAGAAGTTTGGCGGCGAGATTACTGTCGTGCGGCCTAGCCGGTGTAGTCCTGGTTACGATATGTACGATGACTGGAAGGCCGGTTGTTACAATTGCGAGGGTGCGTATTTCACTATGCTTGCTAATGGCGCCACTCCTCAGCAGGCGCGGTCTGTTCTCCCCAATAGTACTAAAACGGAGATCATCGTAACTACAAATCTGTCTGGTTGGGATCACTTCTTCGGGCTTCGCTGTGATCCTGCTGCGCATCCTGATATGCAGGAAATCGCTAACCTGGCTAGGGATCTTTATATTCAGGAGCTCGGATGAAGTGGATTATCTCCCGAGGTGGAAAAATTCTGTGTGTAACTTCAGTCCCATATCCTGCGGCTATTCTTAGGGATATGCGGGCTGCTGATTATAAAATCACTACTAAGAATTAAGGAGAAAAAGTATGAAAAAGTTTATTTGTTTGATGCTGGTAGTCGTGGCTATGCTGGTGATGTTCGCAGGGTGTGAGTTTGAAGATGGTACCTATGTCGACACCGTTAATACTCAGAAGACTGCGGCTGACCTTCAAAAGAATCAGCCCACACCTACTGATATCGAATATTCTCTCGAACGCTACAACCTGATTCGTAGAGCGTACTGGGTAAACGGTCAGCGTGAGAAGGCTAATGCCCTGCCCTGCGAGATTCAGAAACCTCTGGGTTATATTGTTCTGTTCAGCGGTAATACTATCGTTGGTAATTTCGTAGTCGATGGTAAGGTATCTAGTCTGAATAGCTTTCTAACTCCCGATAGCGAAGAATATGCGTCTTCTTACAGCGAATGGCTTGCCGATGTCGACGGTAGCTATGGCGAGAATGATAACGGTATTTTCTTCTTTGATACTCGAGGTAATTATATTGAATGGACCGGCACCTATTTATATACAGACATTCCTATGGAGATTACCGATCCTGTTGTTAAATTCGACGTAGTATATGACTAAAGAAAATTTGACCGGACGGACGTTCGGAAGACTTACTGTTTTGAAAGAGGCCGACGAGAGATCTAAGAATGGTTATGTTCAATGGGTCTGTCAGTGTAGTTGTCGAGATAAAACCGTCGTTATAATCCCATCCTACAGATTAAGATCCGGTCACACTAGATCATGCGGATGTCTGCAGAGAGATACTGTGGCCAACGGAAATATATGTCGCGAGAAGTATCCCGTAACCGAAAGAAGCACCAGACTTTATAGAATCTGGAGAGGTATCCTTGCAAGAACATCGTATGATAGTCAGACATGTTATAAAAATTATGGCGGTAGAGGGATAACCATGTGTGATGAATGGCGGGACAACTTTATATCTTTCAGAAATTGGGCCTTGTCCAATGGATATGCCGATGATCTGAGTATAGATAGACTAGATAACGATGGCGATTATACCCCAAGTAATTGTAAATGGTCTACCCGAAAAGAACAGAATAATAATCAGAGATCAAATTTGGTATTATCTTTCGACGGAAAAACTCACACGGCGTCTCAATGGGCCGAGTTGATGGGTATTACCAAATCCTGTATCTATAAACGAATTCGACGGGGGTATAGTGTCGAAGCCATTCTAAAGGAATTTATTGAAAGGACAAAGGTAACATGAAATACGTAGGTATCATTCTGGCGATCTTATTTGTTGTCGCCATTATTTATTTCTCTGCGGTCCCCGCTGGTGTTGCTACCTGGAATAATTGGTGGCATGGTGTTCAGAAGGCGGATGACGCAACTAACTACGAGACTCTTAAAAAGGTCGAGGATACATGTCGATCCATGATCACTTCTTATGAGAGCGATAAACTCACATACGAGCAATATAAGAGCTCAGACAATACCGAGATGCAAGGTTGGGCAGCGCAGGCTAAGATGCGAGCCAACAAGACCGCTATGGAGTACAACAATTATATTCTGAAGAACACATATGTTTGGAAAGGTAACGTCCCTGCGGATATTTATATGACCCTGGACGTAATCGAATAAAAAACTATATTTCATCAAAGAAAGGGAACAAAAACTATGGTAAAGACTTACGACAAGAAGAAGGACATCAACAAGCAGCTGTCCAAGAACTTCAAGTTGAACGAGTTTGACTGCAAGTGCAACCGCTGCAACAAGGTTCTGCTGGACACCAAGCTGGTCGAACTGCTGCAGAAGATCCGTGATCACTTCGGTGCATCCGTCAACGTCAACAGCGGCTACCGGTGTAAGACCCACAATAAGGAAGTCGGCGGCTCTACCTCTTCTCACCACATGAAGGGTACCGCTGCTGATATTCGAGTGGAGGGCGTGGAACCTCGTGAGGTTGCTAAGTATGCTGAGAGTATCGGCATCAAGCGTATCGGTCTGTATGAGGGCGATGCGGAGGGCAATTTTGTGCATATCGGCTCTGGCAGCACTAAGAAGTTCTGGCTGGGTAAGGCTCAGAAGAAGGTCGACACTTTCGGTGGTGTGATCAAGAAGGTTACCCTGGAGCTGCCCGTGTTGGAGAAGGGTGTTAAGGTTGGTGCGGTGTTTGCCCTGCAGGATCTGTTGAAGGGGCATAAGTATGACATCGAGTCCAACGGCTCTTTTGGCAGTGACACCTACGAGACTCTTAAGAAGTTTCAGCATGAACACGATCTGGCGACTGATGGCAAGTGTGGCAAGGCTACCTGGTCTGAGCTGCTGAACCTGTAAACATCTTAACCTAACAATACGTCGCATTTGAAAGGAGAAAAAGTATGAAAAATACTATCGAGGCTGTTCTGAAGAGACCCATCGCTGCCGCGGGCCTGGTCGGTTTTGTGAGCTACTGCGCTATCCGCGTTATTAAGGCGATCAAGGGCGTGGACGTTGAACCTATGGTGAAAGTCACCGTGAACAAGGTCGCAGAGAATGCCGTGGAGTAAGTTCGCGTAAATTACATGCAGTGTTTTGGAGGGGGATCTCAAACGAGGTCCTCCTCTATTTTATTTTCGAAGTCTTTTTTGGACTGAGACTATATTCGGGCCGTTAGCTCAGTAGGCCAGAGCGGGGTACTCATAATACCAAGGTCCTCGGTTCGAACCCGGGACGGCCCACCAAACTATTTTATATTTTAAGGAGGGACACATGTTAACTAGTTTATGCAGCAGAATTGCGCTTCTAAATGCGGACGAGATACGATGCTCGAACGGACTGGTTCTTACGAGTATGGGTCAGGATGTGGTGAAAGCGACTAACGTCTCCGTATCAACCCCCACCAACTGCGTAAATTGCGGCGCAGTAATAGACCCTAATGTAGACCACTGCGAATACTGTGGTACGAGTTATGCGCTTATGGGCGTAAAAGCTTCTCCCACCGAGCAAGTAGTGCATTTAAAACTGGATAATAAGTTATTGGCGTCTAAAATCGACATTATGCAACGTTACAACGATGCGATTAGAGCTATGGGCTCTTATGCCCGGCATTATTGATATTTTAAAGGAGGAAAAAGTATGAGAGCAAGAACTGTAAGAAGATTGGGTACGGCATTGGGTTGCCTGGCGGTAATTCTCGTTCTGGCACTGGCTGGAGGAATCAGCTGGATCGTAACATGCGGCTTTGAATTGACATTTAGCTGGCTGTGGGCGACCGGCATCTGGCTGGTGTTATTCCTGTTGAGCGGTGCCTTTGGTAGATCCAAGTGAGGGAGGTAGTGGTATGAAAAATCACAATTGCACATTTGCTAATTACTGCGATAATTACGACCTAGACCACTGCCAAGGATGCGCTAGAGCTTCCGAATCGATTTCGATCTGGCGAGAAGCAATACTACTTGAAAACTGGAAGCTTTCACAGGCAACTAATGGTTTCGCGATCAAATATGTCGGTAGCGATAACAGTATTTTAAAGGAGGCTAATATGACTATCAAGCAGGTATATTTCAACGAACCGGTTACTGTAGTTCTCTGGGCTGACGGTACGAAGACTATCGTCAAGTGCCAGGAGGGCGATACATATTCCAAGGAAACCGGTTTGGCGGTGGCAATCGCTAAGAAGGCTCTTGGTAACAAGGGTAATTTCAACGAGGTGTTCAAGAAGTGGATTCCTGAGTACGGGAAGGATGATACGAAGTGATCCAACTAAACGTCGAGGAATACTGTCACCAGTGTCAGGATTTCTGTCCGAGCGTAATCAAACCGACGCGAGTTCGTTCTGGTGACGATACAGAGCCTCACTGGAGTGATACCATAGTTCAATGCGAGCACCGTAAGCGCTGTGCCGGTATTAAAAGATATTTGGAGCAGCAGATGAAAGGAGAGACGAACGGATGACTTGTAGAGAAAAATTGAAGATGGACTACCCAGGCGATTATAAATCCCGTTTGATGATCGATTGTCCGCAAGAATACGGTTATGCAGAACATCCTAATGAATGTTACATCGGCAGCGCATACACTTGCTTGGAATGCTGGGCTCGGAAAATAAAGCCGTACGAAGACAAGATAACGTTCGAGCCGGTCATTGAATTTTCTAAAAAATCGTTAGTCGACGAAATCTGCGAAGCTCGTAAGGAGTTTGTCGACGCTGGTTTTAGCTCTAACGAGGCGTTTAATCTGGTCTGGGATATTTTCAAAGGCAGGTGGGAAAAGTGGACGACAACCTCAAAAACTTCGTAAACAACATCGGGATCTTGTGTGAGACGTGGGCTCTCGCTTACGAGAAATTCACACAGATGGGTTATAGCAATGTGGCGGCCATGCAGCATACACAAGCGTTCATGGCTTCCTTTATGGCAGCTGCCGCACAGGGCGGTGAGAGCGGCAAGAAGGAGGAATAAGGCATGGTTTGGTTACATCTTCTAGTAATGGCGTATCTAGTATTCTTTGTTGCAGCTTATACTGGCTTCGCAGTTCATAATTTCAATGCTAAAAAATACTTCAGTTTCGGCATTGACATAGCAATGTTGATATATACGGTATGTAGCTTTGTTAAAATGTATTTCAGTATCTAATAGAAAGGATGAATTATATGTTTAAAAATATATCTAAGTTGGATATTATCACACTCTGCTGTTATGCAATTATCGCGGCTCTTCTCATTACGGGCGTAGTGTGCTCTGCAACTCGCCATAACCAGGATGTTATCGCCGCTACTCCGGATGAGGCTACGCACGACGAAGCGACACCTGATGAAGTAGTTCCGGAGACGGAAGTGGCGGAACCTACTGAGTGTACAACAGCTCCGGAAATCACTACAGAACCTAGTATGCCCGTTGTGGATAAAACTAAACCTACAGAACCCGAGCCCACCGAGTCTACTACAAAAAAGCCCTCCAGCAATAAGAAACCCAGCTCCAGCAGTAACAAAAGCGAATCCAACAAAAAGCCTTCTAGTAATTCTACCGCTACCAAGGACACTGCCGATAAGGGTAAGATGAGCGAAACCGAGATGTTGGCTTGCGTTATCTACCAGGAGGTTGGCGGCAGTAAGCACTGTGACGAGTGCAGACGCAGAGTGGCGGATGTGGTACTGAACCGTGTAGCCGATCCCAGATTCCCCAACACGATCGAGAAGGTGCTCACCGCTAAGAACCAGTACGGACGATTCTACTACACCGGTATCAAATGGGCAGACCGTCATACTTGGCCTGGTGAAAAGAAAGCCGTAGAGAAAGCCTGGAAGATCGCTGAGGAAGTAATGGCTGGTAAGCACAGTGATCTTTACGGCAAGGGCTATGTCTGGCAGGCCGGTTTCAAGCAGGGTACCTCTGGCTTCTGGTGTTGCGGACATTACTTCGCTAAGGGTAAGGCGTGATATTTAGTACTCGGCTTCCCTTATTACGCCCGACTTCCAGTCGAACGAATTCGCGTAGAAAACGCCTTCTTTAATGGAAAATAATCATTTTAAGGAGGATATACATATGACTATGAAGGGAATTCTGTATAAGACGGTGATCATGTTCGTGATCAGCCTGATTCAGATCATCGGGGTCGTTATTGAAGGCATTGGAAGGGTCTTCAGTAAGATTGCCGATTATTTGGCATGGCTGCATGACAGACTGATTACACATCTGGAGAACAGGAAGCTCATGGGCAAGTATGCTGCCAAGTGAGTTCCAGGAGGAGAGATCCGGCAAAAATTGCTGGCTCTCTTCTTCTTTTCTATTCGAAGTATCGTAGATACTGAGACCAGGTCTGAGCGAAGTTGAGAAAATTAAAAATACTAAAAGGTAGGTGTTCGTATCATGAATTTCGATCCGGTTGGAACAAACAAGCGAGGGGAGCATTATATGAAGTTTCGTACGCCATTTAGTGTGGTTGAAAAAATTCAGCTGCTGCAACGTTGGATTCTGGTCCAGAGCTTTGCTTACTACGAACTTAACTCTAACGTTGCTTCGGATTTCAAGTACGACGCCAACGCTAGACAATTGGAGCGACTGGTAATGGATAACCCCGAGGACGCTAAAAGAAGTAGATATTACGACTACTTCTACGATTTCTTCGATGAGATCGAGGGTACCCATATGACTAGCGGTTTCGACTTGCTAGAGCGTGTGAAGAAAAAAGACGACAGATTGTATCGTTATATTTGGATGGATGCCGCTCGAGCTCTTGAACTGAAGGCTAAGTACGGCAGTAACGGGATGATTTAAGGAGGAAAAGGTATGAAAAAGTTTATTTGTATTGTTTTGGTGGTCGTAACTACGATGGTCCTGTTTGCTGGTTGTGGTAATCGGCAGATCATTGACGTGACTTATTCTTACGACCGGGCAATTATCCGCCTTCCCAACGGTGAAGTCGTAGACGGTGAGGTTAGTAGTTGGCGTGACTACGATGGCGAGAGTATTCAGATCGTAATCGATGGCATCACGTATTATACACAGGCTAGCAACGTGGTCTTGATTCGGGAGAAGGAGGATATTTATGGCTAACGTGAAGAAGTGCGATCGGTGTGGAAAAGTATATCCATGGGAGTACAAGTCCAAGTACGCACGAGTGATGGTGTATGACGAGGAAGGTCACCTCCACAACACCGACCTCTGTCCAGAATGTGACAAGGCTGCTGTGGAGTGGATGAAGGTTAATGGCATCACTATATCGCCTGAGGATGAGGCGTCATTCACTTTTGATAATAGACGAGATGCTGAGAATTTTATGAGAGAAATGCGTGCCATCGCCGGGGCATGGGGAACCGCTTCGTTGCTAGATGCTCACGAGATAATTGGGTATTCTGGCGATCGCGATAATGCTCGGAGGGGTTGGTATAAATCGGCGTTGAGGGATATGAGGATGATGCCGTGTTTTAATAGATACATCGTCAGCTTACCGCATCTCGTCGATATTTATTAAGCTTTTTGAAAGGGAGTAAAAAAGTATGACTAAAGTAAAAATTCTGTCGGCTGACTATGCCGATATCTTAGAACGGATGATCAATGAATTCTGCCAGAAGCGCTTGGTTCTCGATATTAAGTTCAGTACCGCCGCTTACGGCAGGATCGTTGTTTATTCCGCCATGGTTACGTACGAGGGGGATTGACTATGCCTTACTGTTTTTGAATATTTTGATCCCGAGGCCAACGAGAAGGTTTTCATCGAAGTTGTTAACACCTGTACTCACCACTACACTGGCGAAAAGATGCGATATGTGCGTGAACATTGGGTTAGTGGATTGTATGGTACCGCCCATTGCAAATACTATTTCCTCAACGAAGAGGCTTGGCAGAAACGTCTTGACCATAGAGTTACCGACGAGACTACGCACACAGGTGACGACTAAACCTAGTAGATTGATATTTAAGGAGAGGAATCGTAATGCAGACCGGAGATAAATTCTACTGTCCTCGCTGTGGCGCTGAGTACGAACTGGACGAATGGGACCAGTTTGACTACGACGCGATCGGTCGATTCGATACAGTGTGTGATGGATGCGAGGTTCTCTTCAGAACACTCAAGGGTGATGATGGAGAGCCCTTTTCGTATTGTTGATATTTCAGGTCGAACGTAATGAGGCCTGATGGGAGAAAGGAAAAGTATGAGAGTTATATATAACGCATGTTTTGGTGGATATGGTTTGTCCGAGAAGGCTAAGAAGTTGTATAACGAGAAGGCTGGGGGAAGTGTTAAATACTACGGCAACATTGCGCGTCATGACCCCATTCTAGTATCTGTAATCGAGGAACTTGGTGAGGAAGCTAACGGTATGTGCTCGGAATTAGCGCTTATTGATATTCCGGAAGGATACGATTACGTGATCGATGAGTATGACGGATTAGAGCGCATAGAGCTCGTACTCCTGGAGGATGTGCTCCGTGACAAAATCCGGGCTGGTGATGAAGAAGAAATCGTTAGGTACGTCATGATGGTCCACAAATGGGCTGATGTGTATGATGATTTCGTAGTTGATCTGGAGGAGGAAACCGATGAAATCTAAATCACCCACTCCTCAATTCTCGGCTACTATCAGTAACTTCTGCGGTATGGTTACGGACGCTGTTTCGGACTATGAGTGGAATAGATCTGAGGTTAATAGACTCGACCGGCTTACTCAAGATTACCTTCATAGACTTGAGCTGGAAAATCTGGACTACCGTGAACGAGCCAAGGTTGCTACTCAACTATCTAAGTGCAGACAACTTCGCAGGGCTTCTAAGGACACCGTTGAGATCCTAGAGCCGTTTATCGAGTTCATCGAGTCCGAGAAAGGTAAGCAGACTATGAATCTCATGAGAGAAGCTCTTGGTAAGACTAGAAAAGTAGAGAAGTATATGGAGAACCGGACGTATAGGTATAAGGTACTGGAAGGTCCGTCGACGTGAGATTGGAGGAGGAGTATGTTCGATATTACATATGAATTGAGAAAATGTAAGGAGTGCAGCTGTTCCAGATGTTTTCTGAACGGATCTGACGGTTGCTACGTTGAAATCGCCATCAAGGAGCTCGGTCGTTACGAGCAGGCGATGGATTCCATTGGAATGGATGAGGAGGAACATAATTATGCTGATTAACGGAAAGAGAGCCCTCGCATACGTCGTCACGATTGACGAGATTAAACCTATCGAAGGCTATGACCGTGTGGAATACGCTAGAACCAACGGCTGGTGGTGTATTATCAGTAAAAACGACAACATCCAGGTTGGTGATAAGTGCGTATATTTCGAAGTAGACAGTAAGGTTAACTCTGAGGACGCACGATTCGCATTTCTGGATAAGCGTCATTATAAGATCAAGACACAAAAAATGTGCAAAGTTGTTTCTCAGGGTTTACTTATGCCTCTGAAGTTATTCCCCGAACTTGGTGACGCGGAAGTGAATACCGATGTCACTGATATCCTCAAAGTTACATACTCCGCCGACGATGATAATGTCCGCAAAAACAAACCTAATCCCGATGCTAAGTATAACTCAATGGCTGCTCGTCACAAAAATATTTTCAAGCAGAAGTGGGCTCGATGGCTGATGAAGCGCGCTTGGGGTAGAAAGCTAATGTTTGCCATTTTCGGTAGAAAGAAAGATAATCCTCGCGGGTGGCCTACTCATTTCCAGTATATTCACAAGACCGACGAGGAGCGATGCGAGAATATTCCTTGGGTGCTGAAGATCGAAGATCCTCTGGTGGTGACCGAGAAGCTGGATGGCACATCCTGCACTTATATTCTGGAGCGGAAGGGTAAGAACAAGTTTGAGTTCTATGTCCTGTCTCGTAACATTCGGCAGCAGGATGAGAACCAGAAGACCTATCACGACCACAATATCTACTGGGACTTGGCGTTTAAGTATGATATTGAGAATAAGATGCGTCGGTATATGATGGAATACCCTCATTTGAACTACGTCTGTATTCAGGGTGAGGGTGTTGGTACTGTCCAGGGCAATCCCCTGAAGCTGGATGAAGACGATCTGTATGTCTTTAACTTCATCACTTCCGATGCCGGTAGATATCCTTCTACTACCGCTAAGGTTATCATCAATACTATGTTTGGCATGAAGTTTGTCCCTATTCTGGATGAGAACTATCGCATGCCTGACAATATGGAGGAATTCAAGCAGTATGCCGACGGTCCTTCTGCAGTCAATCCCAAGGTCAAGCGCGAAGGTGTCGTTATTCGCAACCCTAAGGACGATTTTAGCTTTAAGAATGTTTCGCGGGAATACTTGCTGAAGCATGGTGGATGAGGAGGAACTATGTACAACAAAAAATATCGTCTCGAGAACTTCGAGGAATTCAACGGACATAATCCTATGTACGCGACTATGTTAGACTGCGTTTGTTATCCGGCATATTTCAACGTTGGCGAGAGAGGTTGGTTTTTATGTGTGACTGATAATTGGTCTGGGACGACCCACAGAGTTCACACGTCTATCGTTAAGGACGTCAAGTACACTCGCGATAATAAGATTATCGTCACTACTCAGAATACTAGATTGACATTCTCGCTGATTAGCGAGTGATATTTGGAGGAGTAACAATGAAACCTAGCGATTACATATTTAAAGTCGGAGATGAAGTCATCGACATCGAGGGCATTAAAGGTGTCGTGACTGATATTTGCGAGTGTAATAGATGCAAGCAACGAGGGTTCTTCGAGCTCGAGTGGATGGATGAGGAAAACGAGTATTACTACATCACCGACCATGCCGCTAAGAACGGTTTCGTCGACTATTATAAAATCGGCAACTATCGCTTTAACGGGTTTAGACGTGATCTCGTAGAAGCTGAGATCGAGGGCTATGAGGACGAGTTGGCTCGATTGAGAAAGCGACTGCAGCTAATCGAGGAGCTTGAGAAGGGTGGGGAAGAGGAGAATGATCATTAAGCCCTGCCCCTTCTGCGGGGATATTCCGTATCTGGAGAAGAAGCCTTTATGGCGGAAATACAATGACGGCACAACTCACGGGTATTATGGCTGCTATGAGTACGAGATCAAGTGCTCCAATGTTAAGTGCGGGTGTCGTGTTAATCTCGGTCGGAACGATACTATCTATAACGATGATGAGGCTGCCAGGAAGAATGCTATTGATGCCTGGAATCGTAGAGCTGGAGATACCGAGGAGGAAGTATGAAACATATCAAATACCGATTACTGAGATGGCTTTTAAACGATATTTGTACGAAAAGCGACTGTAAGAATTGTGCGTTATTTGACTCATGCAGCGACTGTGCTTGTTACGAAGACCTCCTGTTTGTTCAAGCCAGACGAGTGTGGGGTGTGGAGGACAAACTATGACACCTGATTACACCATCAATGATGCCTGGGAGGATGGTTACGAGGTAGGGTACGAACGCGGGATTATGCGCATGATGGAATATATGATAGAGAACCATGAGCCCGGCTTGGTTGATGACGATGTACACCACATTACCAGATGGCTGGCCGAGCGAGCGCCTATTCAGAAGTCTAAGGACGAGTGGTATGAATTTCTGAAGAAGGTGTGCGTTAGTGTCGAGCGTATTGGGTATACGCCTTTGAGGATTAAGGAGGGGTGAAATATGTTAGAACCGAGATCTATCGAGAAAGTTCAACTTGACGGCTTGAAGCTGAATCGCGACGACCAAGGCTATTATCTTTCTGCACAATATACCATCGAAGATAGAGGTACTATCAAAGAAGTATGTTTTCCTAAGATTAGATTAAAAATCGGGGAAGATAGGTTACATATCGAGTATACTTACAATTCTTGTAGGGTTGACATGGGATGCGGTTCGTGGCTAGTAGAGCCAAATATAATCGGTGTCTATTACACTGAGAAAGTGATTGGCGAAAAGATTTACGAAATGACTCTTTCTGAGATCGAGAAGAAACTTGGATATAAAGTGAAGATCGTTAGCGAGTGAGGTGGACAATGTTAATTCTACATATTCTTTTTGGCATATTCTCTATAGGTATCATAAGTCTCATCGAATTATGGCTTATTAGCGAGACATTCTATGATGGTGATGACTTCGATTTCTCCACCTTCAACCCTGTTAAGAATTATGACAGATGGACTAGCATGAACTGGTTTGGTGTAATACTATTTACGCTGATGCTGAACCTTATCTGCCCTGGGCTGGCGGTAGGTTATTGGTTTTGGAAACTCTGTACGGTCGGGAGAAAGGAGTAAAAATGTTAAATCATATTACTATTATGGGTCGCTTGACTAGAGACCCTGAACTGAGACGCACTGGAACTGGACTCGCAGTTGCCAGTTTTAGTGTCGCTGTCGAACGGGACTATCCCAACAAAGATACCGGCGAGAAAGAAGTAGATTATATCGACTGTGTCGCTTGGCGGCAGACAGGCGAGTTCGTCAGTAAATATTTTACCAAGGGTTCCATGATCGTAGTCTCTGGTAGATTACAGATTCGGACCTGGACGGATAAGGATGGTAACAAGCGTAAGACAGCCGAGATTGTTGCCGACAACGTATATTTCGGTGGGAGTAAGAAAAAGAGCGAGTCGAATAATTCTTACGGCAGCTACTCCTATCCGTATGTTTCCACTGGCGGCGACTTTGCGATGCTGGAGGATGACGATCCCGACGCTGTGCTGCCGTTTTGAACCAATCGAATAATCGCACTAAAAACCGCTCCTTTAATGGAAGGAGTTGATGACTATGACAAGTCAGGAGAAAAACGACTTAATCTTGAAGTGTTTATCGAAGCGTCGAAATATTAACATCGACAGAGCGTACGAGTTAGCCAAAATGGCTATTGAGGGGCGCTGTCCTGGTGAAGAATTCGACGAGGATGAACTCGAGGTTTGGTATGAGTATCGGTGGTTTGTCAAGCCATATCTTTTATAAGAGAGGGGCTCGGCTTAAACGCTGGGCCTTCTCCTCTTTTATATTTTGGTCGCGGAAAGAACATGCTCTTTTATGAGAGGAAGAAGGCACCTGAAACACGGTGTCTTTTTCTTTTCTCTATGAAGCTTCGTGGAAGCTGAATTGAGACGAGCTCGCAAAAAATCTAAAACGAAAGAAGGATGATTAATGTTACGACGACGTAAGTCACAGACAATCAAGATCAAGTACCACGCTGATATTTTGCCGCTGGAGAAGACCGAGAAGGGTGACTGGATTGACCTGAGAGCCGCTGAGGATGTGGAGATGAAAGCGGGCGAGTCCCGTCTTATTTCATTGGGCGTCTCCATGAAGTTGCCTAAGGGCTACGAGGCCCATATTGTCCCCCGTTCTTCCACATTCAAGAACTGGGGTGTTCGCCAGACGAATCACATGGGCGTGATCGACAACAGCTATTCTGGTACGAATGATATTTGGAAGTTCCCGGCCGAAGCTACCCGGGATACTAAGATTCTTAAGAATGAACGAATCTGCCAGTTCAGAATCATGGAGAAGCAGCCTAAGCTGGTGTTCGACCCGGTTGATATTCTGGATGATGAGGACCGTGGCGGGTTTGGATCATCCGGCACTAAGTAATTTAAGAAAGGACTGATATTTATTGAAAGTAATTAAACGTAATGGTTCTGAAGTGGAGTTTGATAAGCAGAAAATTCTACGCGCTATCTATAGAGCTTTTATGGAGCACTATGAGGTTGTAAATGTAGAAATGACCGGATGTGCTGCCAAAATCGCAGACGAGATCGAAAACGTTTCGAAAACAAAAGACCTACATGTTGAGGAGATTCAGGATCTCGTAGAGCGCAAACTCATGAGCACGAAGTATAAGACTACTGCCAAAGCTTATATTAACTATCGCTATCTTCACGGTCTGGCTAGGGACAACTATAGAGAGTTGATGGCGGCCGTAGATGAAAAGCTATCGGCTACTAATGTGCAGAATCAGAATGCCAATCTGGATGAAAAATCCTTCGGTGGCCGTATTGGCGAGATGGCTGACTTGGTGGCTAAGAAGTATGCTCTGGAATACCTAGTTTCTCCTATGGCTCGAGCCAACCATGAGAACAACGAGATTTATATTCATGACCTGAATTCATATGCGGTTGGTAGTCACAACTGTTTGTCTATTCCTTTCGACGATCTGCTGGCCAACGGTTTCAATACCCGTCAGACGGACGTGAGACCTGCTCAGTCTATTAATACTGCTTTCCAGCTGGTAGCATTGATATTTCAGGTTCAGTCCTTACAGCAGTTTGGTGGAGTCTCCGCGACGCATCTCGACTGGACTATGGTTCCGTATATGAGAAAGAGTTTCTATAAACATTATAAAAACGTATGCGACATCGTTCCTTTCGTTAAGGACGATTTGGAGCTGTCCAATCCGGAAGATATTTCGATCAACGATGCGGTATATCGTGGGGCACACTGGTGGAATTTTGTAAAAAGATATATTGCTAAGAAAGCCGTAAGTAACACCAAGAAGGAGCTTAAGCAGGCTGTCGAAGGGATGTATCACAATTGTAATACACTTCAGAGCCGGTCTGGAAATCAACTGCCTTTCAGCTCAATCAACTACGGTACATGTACTCTTCCGGAAGGTCGAATGGTGACTAAGGCGCTGTTAAAGGCTTCTCTCAAGGGCGTTGGTAAGTTACACAAGACGTCCATCTTCCCGTGCGGTATTTTCCAGTGCATGAAGGGTGTGAACCGAAAACCTGGCGATCCTAACTATGACCTATTCAAGTTGGCTCTGAAATCTACTTCTCGCAGACTCTATCCAAATTATGCGAATGTTGATTGGGGCGGCAACGCCGGTTACGACATCAACGATCCTAGAACATATTTTAGCACCATGGGTGAGTGTAAACTACAGCTCATGTAAAATCTTTTGAACTCCGCCCGGAGGTGTGGCAGAAATGCTGCTAACGGTTAGGTCCCAACGGGATGAGACCGTGCCAAGTAATCAAGAATGTCTATTTATATTTTAAACTAAGGAGGTGAGAACCATGGAGATCTACAAAATTACTAATCTAGTGAACGACAAAGTGTATATCGGACAATCCGCTCGTGGAGTGCAAGAACGTTTTAAACGTCACATTCACGATGCTATGACCGAGAGACTCGATACTCATTTCGCTAGAGCAATACGAAAGTATGGGCCTGAAAACTTTATGGTTGAGGTTATCGATTCCGCTGAGACTCAGGAGGAACTAAATTTAAAAGAACAGTCCTGGATACGCCATTACGATAGTGTTCGGCATGGTTATAACGAGACCGACGCCACGTACAAGTGCGGCGGCAATACATATATGGGTAAAAACGGTTTAGAAATGTACTATATTCGTAATAAAATACGGGCTACTAAAATTGGCGGGTTAAATCCTCATTCCAGAAAAGTTAAATGTCGAAGTGAACTAACTGGCGAGGAATTGATATTCGACAGTATGAAAGAATGTCAGGATTATTTCGGCGAGACAAATCACCAGTTCATATCGCGGAGAGTGACTGGAGCTATAAATTCACTATACTTAACGGAATGGAATTTCGCTTATTTAGAAGAGCCCTATCGTGAGATGGAGGAATACCCGATTCGACGAACCAGAATGAAGCTTCTTGTAACGGACTTGAAAACAAAAATGAGTCGAGAGTATCCGTCATTAAATTTACTATCCAAAGATTTGGGTGTTCATATAGAAAGCTTGCGTAAAAAGGTCCGTCGCGATAATGGGCATACGATATATGGAGATTACCAGATTGATATTCTTGATTAAAGGTGTATCGACTATCCCTGATGAATGTAAGGGAGTAGGGCTAGAGATAGGCACTAGCTCGAAGCGGAAGACTACTCTTATGAGTAGAAGATATAGTCAGTGCCGATGGTAACATCGGGTAATCATGTGTAGAACAGCAAACGGCTGGGACATCAACGGTTTCGGTCAGCTTAAGGACGGCCGCGGAAATGTGTGCCCCGTGACAATCATCATGCCGACTTTGGCTATGGAAGCTAAGAAGGAGTGGGAAGATCAGTATAAAGATAAGTACAAATACACAATGGATCTCGAGGAAACGTTCCTTTATATTCTCGACCAGAAAATCCATGAAGCCAAGGATATGCTAATCGAGAGATTCGAATGGATCTGCTCTCAGTCTCCCGAGGCAGCGAAGTTCATGTACGAGAACAACACTATGGCTGGATATATTCCTGAGGAAGGTATTCGCTCTGCTCTGAAGCACGGTACTCTTGCTCTGGGACAGCTTGGTCTTGCTGAGACTCTGCAGATTCTTATTGGCTGCGATCATACTGAGGAAAGAGGTATGGAGCTCGCTAAGAGAATTGAGCAGCTGTTCAAGGATCGCTGTGCGGAGTTTAAGGAAGAGTATAAGTTGAACTTCGGCGTATATTTTACACCCGCAGAAAACCTTTGTTATACTGCTATGCAGAAGTTTAAGGATAAGTATGGTGAGATTCCGAACGTATCCGACAAAGAATTCTTTACAAATTCTACGCACGTTCCTGTCTGGGTTGAGGTCGATCCCTTCACCAAGATTGATATTGAGAGCCAATTGACGGGCTACAGCAGTGCAGGATGTATCACATATGTCGAGCTGGACGCTGGATGTAAGGATAACCTGGAGGCCCTCGAGACGCTTGTGAACTATGCGATGGATAAGGATATCCCATACTTCGCGATCAACGTCCCCAACGATACTTGCATGAACTGCGGTTATACTGACGAGTTGGATGACGTATGTCCTATGTGCGGTGGTACTGAGATTCAGAGACTGCGCAGAGTTACTGGATATTTAACTGGTAATTACACTACCGCATTCAATAAGGGCAAGCAGCAGGAAGTAGAGATGCGGGTTAAGCACGACCAATACGGTAAGTTCGCTAGATAAGGATTGATATTTATGAACTATGCTGGAATAAAAAACTGTGACGTGGCCAATGGGCCCGGTTTCAGAACGACACTGTGGGTCTCAGGCTGTTCACGACGCTGCAAAGGATGTTTTAACCAGGCTGCATGGGATTTCACCTACGGCCAGGAATTCACGCACGAGACTCTCCTGGAGCTTGAGAGACTACTCAAGAACCCCAACATCGAAGGTCTTAGTATCTTAGGTGGAGATCCATTCGAGCCCGAGAACAGGGAGCAGGTAGATACGATCTGCAAGCTAGTCTGGCTCTATCATCATGGAAAAACGATCTGGGTATGGACTGGATATTTGTTCGAGGATCTGAAAGACCTGGAGACGATGAAGTATATAGACGTACTGGTTGACGGACCTTTTGTGGAAGAGCTGAAAGATCTTCGGCTGAAATGGAGAGGTTCGAGCAACCAGAGGGTCATTGACGTGAAAAAGAGTCTGGCTTCTGGTGAAGTTGTTTTGTGGGAAGATTGATATTTTTGTATACGTAAGGAGGAACTCGTATGATCGTAAAACGATATTGGAAGGGTAAGTGGGATTGGTATACCTGTCGCGAGAGTCGATGGTGTGGATATTTTCTGCTTGGTATCATCCCTCTGTATGTTAAGCAGATTGTGTGATTGCTAGCATTCGCGTAAAAACCATATCCTGTTATGGACCAAAAGTCCAACAATTTTATACATAACTTTTAGGAGGATATTGGTATGTTTGAAACCAAAGCTATTATCGAGAAGTATTGTGAGGTTGCTGAGAAGGTGATCGCGAATCAGTACAAGCGAATCAACGAATCTGCGGATTGTTACGATCCGGATGAAATTAAGGAGCTGAAGCTGACCGTCGAGATGGCCGAGTGCAGCCTGGCACTTCAGAGAGATATGGCGGAGAAGCTTGATCAGATCTGCGACAAGTTGGAGATTTTGTTGGGTAAGATCTAAGGGATCGAGGGTCGGTAGAAATACTGGCCCTCTTTTCTTTTATTTTTACAGGCTGTTAAGACTGTGACTATTTTCAAAGAGACTCGCGCCAATAACACCCTCTGTTATGGACCGAAAGGTCACACTATAATAAAGAGGGAAGAAAAATGAGAGTTATAAATTTGACACCTCATAACGTAAATATTTGTGATGAAAATGGCAATATTATTAAGACTTATAAAGCAAGCGGTATGTACGCAAGAGTCGATCATAGTTGGGAAACTGTCGAATATGTGGATGGTGTACCTCTGGTGGTTAGGAAAGACAAGCGAGTTGTCGTCACTAATGCTGACGGCATTCTCGAGTTTGATTTGCCTAGACCCAAGGAGGATATCATGTATATAGTTTCGAATGTGGTTCTCGATTATTGCACTGACAGAACTGATATCATGGCGCCTTGTAATCAAGTCAAGGTATATGGTCAAGTAGTCGGATGTAGAACGTTTGTAGGCAACAAGTGAAAGAGCTGAAACATGCTCTTTCCTCTTTTCTAATTGAGGTTTCGTAGAGACCGAGATAAGTTCGCGCCATTTACAGTTTATATTATGGAGGTGGTTAAGAATGACTAAACTTAATGTTCGAATCACTGAGGGTAATGGCGATACGTCCATTTATCCTGAGGCGGATTCCATCAACATCAATGGAGGTGTTATTGAAATTGCTTGGGATGATGAACGTGCCGAACATCAGGTGGTTGATACGGAAGAGATTACTGTCAAACCAAACCGCTAAGGGAAGGTGAGGGCTTCGTGCCCTCTCTTTTCTTTTAGACTTGAACGTAGTGAGTGGGTTGTGAGACTGAAACTAGTTTGAACGTAGTGAGATGTGTTCGCGTGAAAAACACCTAGTATTATGGGACGAAGAATAAATGTCCACACAAAACAAAGGGGGATTGTGATGTAATGTCACGCACCTCGAAGGTGAGAAGGATCTAGTGTTGTAATGCATGCTAGGCCACCATAATGGTGGGTTGCTTAGATGCCGGTTACTACTACCTGAAACTGGACTGTAAGTTGCGTAGACGGAGCAGCAATCTCTTTTTGTTTTAGATTTTAACATAGTAAGTGACTGTCGCGTCTAGAACATTTCCTATTATGGCAAGATTACATATTTATATTTAGGAGGTCGAGCTATGAAATTCGATGAATTGAGTTTGAAGAAACGACAACTGATGGTCGGGGTGGCAAAGCAGCTGTATGACGAAGGTCTTACGACAAAAGAAGTCGCGGCGAAGATGTGCTTATCCGAATCTACAGTACGTTCTCTCAAGAATACCATCGATCAGGCTAGGGCTAATGGTATGAAGTAGAGTAAGTCCGAGGGGGAGTCCTGGTAGAAATACTAGGGCTCTTCTTTTATATCCGAACAATGCGGGCCGTTTGATATTTTGAAAGGAGAAAAAGTATGAGAGAAATCTTATTCAGAGGAAAAATCAGAGGTAGTGGCGCGTGGGTTGTAGGTAATCTAGCCAACGTTAAATGGTGGTTTGACGCATCCCCTATAACAGTTATAATCCCAAACGACGCATATTTAGACCCGAGAGATGGACGGGGTCCTATTCGGTACGTGGAGGTTATCCCTGAAACGGTTGGACAGTACACCGGACTGAAGGATAAGAATGGTAAGAAGATATTTGAGGGGGATGTTGTCGAAGTAGACGGGATTACATATGCATGCTATTGGCATGAGGGTAATTTTGAGTTTGGACTCGAGAACGCGCAGGAAAGCTTCGGTATAGCATACGCATCGCGCGAGATCGAAGTCATCGGAAATATTCACGACAATCCTGAGTTGTTGGAGACGAATGTTAAAGGTGATTTTATGAATGATAAGAAGTGTATTTGCAGGATGTACACATTAGAACTACATAGTAATCTTTCGGGATTTATAAGACGGATGGGCGTGTTTTATACTTGTGAAGAAGCAGAAGCGTTCTTTGTAAATAGCTACACAAGAAAGTTGAATGATGATGAATATGTAAATATCGTATTCCTAGAATATGATAAACATAATAATCTAATCAATGATGGTGTCTTATACAAACTGTCTGCTTGAAAATTTGATGATAAAATGACGATTTTAAGAGGTAGTAGATATGGAGCTTATTAATAGCTTTACTGGGATTTGGCATAGTCCTGTATTTGGAAATTTTACAAATGAAGTTAAAGAAACCATTAGCATTATTCGTTGTGATGAATTGTATATCATTATGAGAGTGAGCGAATGTGTCAATACGGATTATAGTATCCCGATTGAAACAAAGTATACAAAAGATTATGCAACGGCACTTGGTATGTACGAGAACTGGAATAAAGAACTTATGTGGCATATGCACACCACATAAAAGAGTGTTTTTTAACTGGAGGTAACTATGACCATCAAAGCCATTACGGTTCAACATAAAAACGTACTGAGATGCCTAGAAGAGACCGGTAAGTACGAATCCGGTGTACGCACAGTACCCGCAAGCCGATTGAGGGCTTATGACTACATGATGAAAACGTACGGTTATAAAAACCCTCCGATATTTCTAGCTCCTGTAGGTCAAAGAGTGGAGTTTTGTGGAGCGAACTTTGGCGAAGACTATGTTGCTATTGAATTAGATATTCCTGCCGACAAGGTTCGTATACAAGAATACTATGACTGGAGCGACTTTATATACTTCGTCGAGGAGTCTGTCGAGGAAGATTTTATAGACACCTTTTCAGATCTTGACGAGTTCGGTAAGTATGTTCTGTTAGGTACGAAAAATATGGAGGATAATCGGGTATATCAACTAACGGTGGATTATCTGGAGGCGGACTGGGTTACGAAAGTGTCGTGGGGATTAGACAAGTTGAAGCAGCTGCATAACTGTAGCGGTGGAGCTAACGTGTTGGGCGAGCTGTCGGAGTATGTGTGATTGATATTTTGAAAGGAGAAAAGTATGGCAACTAAAGATACTGTGGGTACACACGGCTATGGAGCAGATGAGATCAATGCTGCACAGGATGCCGCCAGACGAGTGATGGTAGCGTTTTATAGCAGGCAGCCTAATGATGCTGAGGTTGTTCGTAGATACGATGAGATGGATATTAAAATGAGGCAACTAACCGGTTTTTACATAGAAGACCTTATCGATTTGTTTGCCGCGGGGTACACCTTGGAACCGCCTCGACCTCAGCAGTCCCTTAAGTGGAGTCTGGAGAAGATTTGTAGGGAGAATCCTGAGATGATGGAGGAGAAGGAGATTGAGTGGACTCCGGATAGGGAGCTTGGACAGGTTCTGGGACAGGTTCCGTGGATGGTGTCGGGACAGGTTCCGGGACAGGCTCCGGTACAGGAGGGTACGGACGCGCAATAAACCGCTTCTTTAATGGAAGGAGTTGATAATACATATGAAACTACAGGAACTGTATAAAATGCTTCAAAGAGAGGCTAATCTCGAAGAGGCGATTGGGAGACTTGAGTGCGAGTCGGTGGTATTGAGTCGAATGTATCATGATATGGACGTTAACGAATACATCGAGTTACTTCAACGTAACCGAGAATCGCTTCTTAGGGCTAGAGAGAATCTTGTCATCGTTAGGAGCACTATTCGGATCTATTGTAGGTTACATTTCAAACAGAAGTATTATAACGAATTATTTGACTAAGGTATTCGGGCCACTGAGGAAACTTGGTGGTCCTTTTGCTTTTAGTCAAAAGAAAGGAGGATTGATATTTATGGATAATGAGAAGCAGAAAAAAGATACACTACTTACTATTAGAATGAACCACGATGAGCTGAATGAGCTAGATTATTTAAGTGATTACTCCGGAAAAACGCGGTCGGATACTCTCACGCGGGCTTACAAATTTTTTATAAACTCTGGAGCGTCAAACAAAACGATCGAGGATGAGGGTCGCGGGTTGGGTGAAGAGCGTAAAAAACACAAGGTTCACTTTCGAGTAACGAGAGATGATGCTGATATTTTGGGAGAGATGGCTAATAAATGTGGCGTAAAAGTGTCGAGAATCGTGCGCGAGGCGTTCAAAGAATATCGTCGCTACATGAGATGAGGCTCTTATTTTACGCAATGTCCTACAAAATAGGGGTCTTAGAAGTGTCCTACACGAAGCAAAATGTAGGACAAAAGTGGGTAGAAGTGTCCTACAAAACGGTAAATGTAGGACAAAAGTGAGTGGGAGTGTCCTACAAAGAAGTGTCCTACACGAAGCGAAATGTAGGACATTAGGGCGAAATAGTGTCCTACAAAACCTGAGAAGTGTCCTACAAAAATGAAAATGTAGGACATAACCCGGACGAAAATGACCAAAAAACGGGGTAAAATGATAAAAATGAGCCGAAGTGTCCTACAAAACGCCATTTTTAGCCAAAAATCGTTCTGAGTTTAGAATGTATACCTATAACCCTTCATGATGGTTAATTATCTAATTAGATAAGGGGCATCTTATAGCAGAAGATAATTAAACGTTGTTACTGGTTAGGGTCGCAACATTCTGGGTTCAGAACGGTCTGATCAAATTTTATGAGGAGGTAACTATGACACAAACACAGTGGAGAAACGTATTTGGAGATAACCTAGCCGATATCTTACGCGATAAAGGTATGAGTCAAGCGCAGCTTGCTAGAGACAGCGGACTGTCTGTTAGTCGAATCAGCGATTACATTAATAAATTTTCCACGCCTACGATATTTGCTCTGATCAATATAGCGTATGCTCTTGATATGGAGCTAAGTGAGTTAGCGGATTTCGACGAACGAATTGAATGAGAGAGGGGATATACATATATGATAAGAAATAAGTACGATGAGATATTGGATCGCTTTGTAAATTACTACTCGTATTTATGGGATCAAGCTGTGGATTGGTGGCCTTCTGGTCGCCGATGTATAACCGTAAAGCTTAGAGACGGAACTATGATTGAGTTTGATTCGTTTGAAGATACGATCCGCACCATATCCTCTGATGATTTTACTAAAGATACTGAAAGTTTAAAAAAGAATCTCGGTCACAACTTAAAGAAAATGGTTCTTACCAGAGGTATGCCGCAATCTGAGATAGCAGCAAAGTGCGGAATCACCGAGGCTATGTTGTCTAGATATATCCATGGAACTAGCATGCCCGGCATAGATAAACTCTATACTCTTGCCTCTATCTTGGGTTGCAGAGTTATTGATATTCTTGGTGATTATAATGAAACTTGATAAAAGGAGGCGAAACTATGTGTCCTGTATTCATAGGTGATGAGGCTAACTGGATTGTTAATTTTAGTTACAATCTTCGTTATATGATCAGAGATAAAAAAATCTAGTTCTATAAAAGTCGGAGATAAAACCGGTATACATCCGGCTATGATTCGTAGATACATGAAAGGTCTATCGAAGCCTAGTCAGGAACAGATCGAGCTAATCGCATCCGCATTGGAGTGCGACGTTAGCGAATTGACTGATAATGTGTACGACTATAATATGACGGTAACTGAAGATTAAAAGAAAGGATTGATATTTATGTTAGGTAATCTATTATGCTGGATCATGGCGATAGGATTGTTTATCTCAGGATTCGCCGATCAAAACGAGATGTATATGAAATTAGTATTCATGCTCAGTTTCATCCTAGTCGGTGCTGTATGTAAGTTAGTCGATGCATACCGAGAAGTGAACAAACCTGCATCTAGCAATACAATGACAAAGGATTGATATTTCAAGGAGAGAGAGGGTTGCGGAAACGCGCCCTCTTTCATTTTGCCCACTCGCGCTACTTTTTGTAACATTCAAAATTCGCGTGAAAAACAAGCCCTTTTATGAGAGGAAGATAAGTATTGCGCAAAACGCACGATTCCTCTTCTTTTACGTTTAATCCATATAATTCATCGAAAGGAGGTCCACTTATGTTAGAAAACAAATTCCAAGCGAATCTTATCAAAAAGATTAAATCACAATATCCTGGCTGTATCGTGATGAAGAACGATCCGAGTTACATCCAAGGCATCCCTGATCTACTAGTTCTCTATAAAGATAAGTGGGTCTCACTGGAATGTAAAAAAAGCGCGAACGCGAGGCACCAGCCTAATCAAGACTACTATGTCGAGCAGATGGACAAAATGTCATTTTCTAGATTTATATATCCGGAGAATGAGCAAGAGGTTCTAGATGAATTACGACATAGATTCGAAGATTAGTAAAGGAGAGGTGTCCGTTGATATTTAACAAACATTACAACTTAGAGGGATTACACGCCCCATTCTCAGCAAGCCAATCTTCTTGGCTTAGATATGATGATGATAAAGCAAAAGAAGCCTATGAGAGAAAGCGCGCCGCCGAACGAGGGACTCGACTTCACGCTTGGGCTAAAGAAACTATCGATCTTGGTATTAAACAGCCTCGGTCTACTAAAACTCTCTATGCTTACGTAAACGACGCTATCGGTTTTAAGATGGCTACTGAAGTCGTCTTGTTTTACACCGAGCGCTTCTTCGGTACAGCAGATGCTATATCTTTCCGTAAAGACCCGAAGACCGGAAGATTTAGACTTAGAATCCATGACCTAAAAACAGGAGTGGTCGGAGATCCCGACAAGCACTTTGAGCAGCTGAAAGTATACGCTGCTCTTTTTTGTTTGGAGTATAAGTTCAAGCCGGCAGAGATTGATATTACTCTTGGAGTCTACAAGAAAGACGAAGTGGCGTTCTGCGATCCTGAACCCGAAGAAATTATACATATTATGAACAAGATCGTACACCTGGATAAGTTACTGGCAAAAATGGACAATGAGGAGGTTTGATATCTTGAATCCTATCGCAGAAGAAATTCGATCATACATCGGAACTGCTGAAGGTTCTGAGACACTAGCGCACTACGGTATGCCGCGCCGTTCAGGTAGATATCCTTATGGCAGCGGTGAAGATCCTTACCAGCATAGTAGAGACTTCCTCGGTCGTGTAGAGGAGATGCGAAAAGCTGGCTTCACCTATACTGATGAAAAGGGTAAGACCTATAAGGGTGATACTGCAATCGCAAAATCCATGGGTCTGTCCTCTACTCAGTTTAGAGCAGAAATCGGCATTGCTACCGATACTCGAAGAATGTATCAGGTATCTAGAGCACAAGCACTTCGAGACAAGGGTCTCGGTGCCACTGCTATCGGTAGAGAAATGGGCGTTTCTGAATCTACTGTCCGTTCTTTGCTCGATCCAAAAGCTGAATCCAGAATGAAAGCTGCTCGAAATGCGGCTGACTTTATCAAGCAGAGAATTGATGAAGTTGGTATGGTTGACGTTGGTAAGGGCGTTGAGAGAGAGCTTAATATCTCTTCCGAGAAGCTTGAGCAAGCTTTATATTTGCTTGAAAAAGAAGGTTATCCTCATTACAGCGGTCGTATTGATCAGGTTACCAATGCCGGTCAAATGACTACGCTTAAAGTGGCATGTCCTCCTGGTTATAAGAATAAGGATATTTATCGAGTCGAGGAAATCAATTCTCTGAAAGAGTATATTTCCAGAGACGGTGGTGTTACTTTTGAAAAGAAGTTTCACTATCCCACCAGCATCGATTCTAAGAGAGTCAAGGTTGTGCTTGGCGATGAGATTGGTCCTGACGGAGAACTTGGTGTCGCCAAAGACGGTTTGATTCAGCTCCGTCGGGGCGTTCCTGATTTGTCTCTCGGCGAATCTCGATATTCTCAGGTTCGTATTCTGGTAGACGGAGATAAATACCTCAAGGGTATGGCCGTATATTCTGACAACATGCCCGACGGAATCGACGTGGTATTTAATTCGAATAAGAAAACCGTCGAAGCTTCTTATAAAAAGATCAAAGATGATCCCGACAACCCCTTCGGCTCGCTTATTAAAGACGCCGACCAGGGAGGACAGTATTGGTATGATCCTAAAACCGGTCAACGCGTAAGTGCTAGTACTCCTGGTGCGAAGCTCGGCGCTATTAATAAGAGATCTGATGAGGGCGACTGGGGCGATTGGAAGGATGCAGTTCCTTCTCAGTTCTTATCTAAGCAGTCGAAAGCTTTGGCTGAGCGACAGTTGAATCTGGCTAAGGAGAGTAAACAAGCCGAGTTCGACGAATACTGTCAGCTCACCAACCCCACAGTCAAGAAGTATCTGTTAAATAAGTTTGCGGACGAATGCGATTCTGCGGCTGTACATTTACAGGCAGCAGCGCTTCCCGGTCAGAAATACCACGTTATGGTGCCTATTAACTCGTTGAAGGATAACGAGGTGTATGCTCCTGGATACGAGGATGGATCTAAGCTGGCGCTTGTTCGCTATCCTCATGGCGGTATTTTCGAGATTCCCATTCTAACCGTGAATAATAAACATCCCCAGGCTAAAAGCATCCTTGGCGCAGATGTTGTCGACGTCGTGGGAGTTAATAAGAAAGTTGCCGAGCGACTGTCTGGTGCCGACTTTGATGGAGACACCGTCATGTGTATTCCCACTCACAACGGTAAAGTTAAGATTGCTTCCAAACCGCCTTTGAAGGGTTTGGAAGGTTTCGATACCACTGCCTCCTACGGTCCTGATACATATGCTGGTAAAAAGGTGCCCCTTCTCACTAAGGGTAACATGCAGAAGCAGATGGGTGTTATCACCAATCTAATTACTGATATGACTCTTGGCGGCGCTAATGAAGATGAATTAGCAGCAGCCGTTCGTCATAGTATGGTTATCGTTGACGCCGAGAAACATAAGCTTAACTACAAGCAGAGTGAGATCGATAATAACATTGCGGCTCTGCATAAGAGATACCAAGGTAAAGAAAGCGGCGGTGCAGGCACCATCATTTCTAGAGCTAAGGGCCAGACTACTGTCGAAAAGAGACAGGGTAGCGCCAAGGTTAATACCAAGCTCTTGAAGAATGGCCAACCCAACCCCGACTATGATCCCACTAGACCCGAGGGTTCTCTTATCTGGAAGACGGCAGATGATCTGTACTACCCCGTACGTAAGTATGAGGGTAAGATGGTGACGGTAAAGACCACCACTCCTCGAAAGAGTATCACCTACGATAGCACCAACCCCGATGAGCGTGACTACTACGAGCCCGTTAAGAAGGTGGCCGCCGACGGTACAGTGTCTTTCACTAACAAAGATGGCAGCATCACCTATAAGACGGACTACCGTAAGCAGAAGAGTACTAAGATGGGGGAGGCAGACGATGCATACTCCCTGGTATCCCCGGCTAAGTACCCCATGGAGATGGTATATGCCGACTATGCCAATAGCATGAAGAATATGGCCCGCCAGGCTCGTATGGAAGTACATACTACTGGTAAGGTGGCCTATTCTGCTCAGGCAAAACGTACATATGAGGCAGAAGTTAAATCCCTAGAGGATAAGCTTAACGAGGCTCTAAAGAATGCACCCCGTGAGAGACTTGCGCAGATCCGGTCTAATGCTGACATTAAGGCCAAACAAGCAGCTAATCCTGATATGGAAAAGAAAGATGTCAAGAAAGCAGCTCAGCAATCTCTTACTAAGAATAGAGCAGAAGCTGGTTCTGTTGCTAGATCTAAGCGCTCTATCCAGATTACTGACCGTGAATGGGAAGCTATTCAGGCTGGCGCTATTAGCGAGAGCAAGCTTAAGCAGATTCTCGACAACACAGACGTTGATGTGCTGAGACAGAAAGCAACCCCCAGATCTTACAACACTATCACCCCCGCTAAGGCTAACCGTATGAAGGCCATGGCGGCTAATGGTAAGACTGCTAGCGAGATTGCTAAAGCTCTTGGTGTTTCGACTTCTAGTGTTTATGAGCAATTGAAAGGAGTGAACTAAATGGAAACTGAAACTATGTTGACAACGTTCGACAATCCTTTCGATCCGTTTGATGAGTTCGTTCCTTGGTTCTTGTTTGACATTGAGAAAGGTTACTACACTTGTTCTCGATTAGCAAGAATTGCTCGTTACTCTGAAGAATTCTCTACAATCGAAGACAAGTTAGAGACTGAAAGAGCGATCGATGAGATTATCGACAATGACTTCTTGTGTATCTACAAGAAAGTAACTCGTTCTACTGTTAATGGAGAGGAAAAACAGGAGAAAGAGAATGCAAGTGAAGCTGAAACTGTAGAAAATGCAGAAAATGAGGCTTCCGACGAGGCTACTGAGGCCTAGAGACGGTAAAGGTATAGGGGGGGGGTCGCCGAAAAAGCACCCCCTCCTAGCAT
>JAEIGA010002347.1_pt1 | contig 30253 bp, 28 predicted proteins | sample 9270691 | NCBI WGS metagenome assembly JAEIGA01 (sample SAMN17057246, study PRJNA624740) | gut metagenome | biome: biome; isolation source: fecal sample | host: Bos grunniens | place: China: Xizang | collected 2019
CGGCTTCTTCGATCGCGTCGGTAATGCGGTAGGTGGAGCTGCTCAGAACGTTGGCAATTGGGTCGGAGATCGAGCTCAAGATGTCGGCGGAGCTGTTCAAAATGCTGGCAATTGGATTGGCGATCGTGCTCAAGACGTCGGCAATTTCGTAACCGGAAATCAGGCTCGAAACGACCTTCAGGATGCTCAGAACTCTTTCTTCATCGGAAGAAACGGACGCGTAAATGCCGCACAGGATGCTTATAATCAGACTTTGCCTGGAATGGCTGAGAATGCCGGAAAGACTATCGGTCAGGCTGCTGGTAACGTTGGCGGGGCGGTTTCCAATGCTGTTGGACAGGTTGGTGATTGGGCCCGTAACGCTGCCGGAAACGTAGGCGATTGGGCCGGTCAGGCTGCTGGAAATATCGGAAATACTGCTGGTCAAGTTGCTGGAGACGTAGGCAATTGGGCTGGACAGACCGCTGGAAATATCGGAAATGTTGCTGGCCAAGTTGCTGATAACGTCGGCGATTGGGCCCGTAATGCTGCTGGAAATGTAGGTAACTGGGCTGGACAGGCCATACAGAATGCTGGCCAATTTGTCAATAAAGGTCTTGAGCCTATACGCGAAACTGCTTATCAGCTTGGTATAGGAAACCAGGCTCCGTCTTCCGCATGGTACGGCAACCCCGCAAACATGCCTTTCTATCAGAGGTTCTTCAGGCACTCCGCCCTCGACGAAAAGCCTGACGGTGTTTCCGATGCCTTCTGGGAGAAGTTCACCGCGGATGGCGGTACAAGGGAAGACTACGAACGTGACTGGCGTTAAATCAAAATAACTGTAGGTGATCCATAATGCCAAAATTCATTGACAGGCTGCAACATGCCTGGAATGCGTTTCGGGGGAGAGATCGTCCCTCGAGCAAGGAGTTAGGGTCTGGCAGTTACTATCGCCCGGACCGCAGAGTCAGCGTACTGCGAGGCAATGACAAGTCCATTGTCACTTCGGTGATTAACCGTATTTCAGTGGACGTTGCGTCTGTCAGCATCCTTCACGCAAGGGTGGACAGCAATGGAAATTATGTGGACACTATCAAAGATAGCTTAAATGATTGCCTGACCCTGGATGCGAATATCGACCAGACTGGTCAGGCTTTCTTTATCGATCTGGCTTCCACGATGCTTTCCGGAGGATGCGTTGCAGCAGTTCCGATTGAAACGTCAATCGACCCAAACATTTCTACGAGCTATGAGATACAATCGATACGCGTTGGCTTTGTTACCCAATGGTTCCCAAAATATGTGCAGGTAAACGTCTATAATCAGCTGACAGGATTGAGAGAGGAGATCGTCGTGCCCAAAGAGCAGGTGGCGATCGTTCAAAATCCCTTCTACGATGTAATGAACGAGCCAAATTCGACATTACAGCGATTGATCCGAAAGCTGAGTTTGATGGATTCAGTTGACGAACAGATTAGTGCTGGGAAACTGGATATGATCATTCAGTTGCCCTATACGATTCGGTCAGAGGCCAGGCGAGAACAGGCTGAGCATCGCAGAAAAGACATAGAAATGCAGCTGCGGGACTCAAAGTATGGAATCGCCTATACCGATGCCACCGAAAAGATTACACAGCTTAACCGTCCTCTTGAAAACAACCTGCTGAACCAGATCGAGTATCTCACAAACCAGCTCTACAGTCAGCTTGGCATCACGCCGGAAATCCTTAACGGAACAGCGACTGAAGAGACCATGCTGAATTATTTCAATCGAACCGTCGAGCCCATTCTCACTGCAATTACCGATGAATTCAAACGAAAGTTCCTCACTAAGACTGCCCGTACTCAGGGGCAGTCAATTTTGTTTATCAGGAACCCGTTCAAGCTTGTACCGCTCAGCAAGATCGCTGAGATTGTTGACAAGTTCACGGCCAACGAGATTCTGACTTCAAATGAAATTCGAGGAATTATCGGGTATCGTCCCGTTGAGAATGACCGTGCCAACCAGCTGATTAACAAGAACATCAATCCTCTTGAGCTGGAAGGAGCGGAAGACCCCACTCTGGCACTCCCCGACGGAAATCAAAATGAGACCTACTTTGTTGACGAGAATCAGGGCGGATCGATTATGGACCGCATCGGCGATATGCCCGTGTCCGAATTCAACGCCATGATCATGCAGCAACAAGGTCCGCCTGATTAAAACTGGAGGTAACATTCATGGCCGAAAAATTTGATTTCGGCGGATACGCTACCAAAAACGATCTTAAGTGCGCCGACGGCAGAACCATTCGCCGTAATGCCTTCAAGGAATGTGACGGCATTACCGTTCCTCTTGTCTGGCAGCATGAGCACGATGATCCTTCCAAGGTTCTGGGCCATGCGTTGCTTGAGAATCGCGATGATGGTGTATACGCGTATTGTAAATTCAACAACACCAAAGCTGGCCAGACGGCTAAGGAGCTGGTGTTGCATAAGGATATCAAATCTATGTCCATCTATGCCAACAAGCTCGTTCAGAAAGCCAGCGACGTGGTTCACGGTGTGATTCGAGAGGTCAGCCTGGTTCTGGCCGGCGCAAATCCAGGCGCTGTGATCCGCGATCTGTCCTTTGAGCATTTCGATGACGAGGACAGCGAGTTCGAAGCCTGGATTCACAACGACGAAAATATCGTTCTGGCGCATTCTGCCATTCCTGCAGCGGCTCCTATTCCCGCTCCCGTGCAGATGCCTATGCCAGCGTATGCTCCGAACTATATTCCTGCTGCGGCTCCCATTCCTGTTCAGATGCCGCCCGCCAACTATCTGGCGCATGCCACTGCAACGGCACCTGCTCCGCAGAAGGAAAAGACCATGGAAGATGTCATGAACAGTATGGACGAGGACCAGCAGAATCTGCTGCTTTACTGCGTCCAGGAAGCACTTAAACAAGGCGCTCAGGAAAATGACACTGACGACGCCAACAAGGAGGAAGAAAATATGTCTCACAATCTTTTCGAAAACCAGGGCTACAATAACACCGTTCTGATTCATGATGCCCTGCACACCGTTCTGGAGGACGGAAAGAAGTACGGCACTCTGAAGGAGTCCTACGAGCATCACCTGAATGAGGGCGTTCTGGCCCATATCGACTCTACCGGTATGGAAACTTCCACCGGCGATCAGACCTATTTCGTGAACGATCCCAGCTTCCTGTTCCCTGAGGCCAAGTCTCTGAACAATCCGCCTGAGTGGATCAAGCGTGACATGGACTGGGTCCAGGAGGTCATCGGCAAGACCCACCACACTCCCTATTCCCGAATCAAGAGCGTCTTCGCGGACATCACTGAGGACGATGCCCGTGCGAAGGGTTATATCAAGGGCAGGCAGAAGGTTGAAGAGGTCTTCACCCTGCTGAAGCGCACCACCACGCCCCAGACCGTGTACAAGAAGCAGAAGCTGGATCGTGACGACATCCTGGATATCACCGATTTCGATGTGGTCGCCTGGATCAAGTCCGAGATGCGGATCATGCTGAACGAGGAAATCGCTCGCGCTATCCTGATCGGCGACGGCAGGAATCCCCTGTCCGACGACAAGATCTCCGAGGATCATGTGCGCCCCATCGCCACCGACAAGCCGCTGTTCTCCATCCAGCAGACCGTGACCGTTGGCGCTTCTGAAGAGGCCACTGCCAAGAACTTCATGAAGGCTGCTCTGCGCGCTCGCAAGGACTACAAGGGCTCCGGCAATCCCACTCTGTTCACTACTGAAGAGGTTCTGACCTCCATGCTGCTGATCGAGGACGGCATCGGCCACATGATGTACCGCACCGAGGCCGAGCTGGCCACTGCTCTGCGTGTGAGGAACATCGTCACTGTGCCCGTGATGGAAGGTGTCAAGCTGGACAGCAACACCAACGAGCTGATGGGCATCATCGTCAACCTGCAGGACTACAACGTTGGCGCTGACAAGGGCGGCGAGATCAACATGTTCGACGACTTCGACATCGACTTCAACCAGCAGAAGTACCTGATCGAGACCCGCATCTCCGGCGCTCTGATCAAGCCCTACTCTGCCATCGTGCTGAAGAAGCCTGTTTCTGCTAACCCCTGAGTTAGTCTAAACTAAATCAAAATGGGAGTGACATAACGCATGGCAAAGTTTTACGGAGCCGTTGGATACATAGAGACACGGGAGACCGGCCTCGATATCTACGAGAATGTTCCTGTCGAAAAGATGTATAGGGGCGATGTTGAGGAGATCAGCAGACGTCTGGAAAATGGTGAGGGTGTAAACGACGATGTGAAAATTAACAATCGCATAAGTATTGTCGCTGACGCCTATGCCTATCAACATATGCATGCCCTGCGCTATGTCAAATGGATGGGGGTCGCATGGAAAGCCATATCGGTCGTTGCCAAGCGCCCCCGTCTTATTATCACGCTTGGAGGTGTATATAACGGTGAAGTCACGAGCAATTCTTAGCGAAAAGCTACACACTCTCTGTTCAAATGTATACTTCCAGCCTCCAACAGGGTTTATGCTCAAATACCCTTGCATCATCTATGAATTTACAGGCATTGAGAAGCGTCCCGCCGACAATATAGGGTATCTGAGATATGGGATCTATGATTTGACCTATATTACTCGAGATCCAGATGATGAGACAAAGATTCTCATTGCTGAACTTCCGATGTGCAGCATGAACCGGACGTATGAGAGTGATAATCTCTATCACTATTCATACAAAATCTATAATTAAAAGCCTACTATATTTAAAGGGAGGACACAACAATGGCGGCTACTTATCCTCTTCAATGGGATCAGACATCTGAACGTCTATATGAGACTGGTGTAGACCGTGGCGTCTTGTACGTTCAGAATTCTGACGGAACCTATGGAAACGGCGTTGTCTGGAACGGACTGACTGCTGTAAATGAAAAACCTGACGGTGCTGAACCGAACGAATTGTACGCTGATAACATTAAGTACGCAACTTTGCGTTCTGCTGAGACCTTCGGTGCTACAATCGAAGCCTATATGTTCCCTGATGAGTTTTATGACTGTGACGGCTCCAAAACGGTTGCAGAGGGTGTATACATCGGACAGCAGCCTCGAAAGTCTTTCGGCTTTTGCTACCGTACTCTGGTCGGAAGTGACACCGAAAACTATGAGTCTCATGGCTATAAGCTGCACCTGATCTACAATGCTACCGCATCGCCTTCTGAAAAGAACTTTGAGTCGGTGAACGATAACCCTGATGCCATCAGTATGTCTTGGGATATCGATACTAACCCTGTTCCTGTGACTGGCGGTAAGCCTACAGCGTCTATCGTAATCGATTCGACGAAGTGCGACGCTGCGAAACTTGCTGTGCTCGAGGCTGCACTGTATGGCACACAAGGGGAACCTGCGACATTGCCCAGTCCCGATAGAGTCCTGGAGATATTTGCCACTACTTAAACGGTTAAATTTGCATCACGGGCAGTCCTGCCGATGTACAGGACTGCCTTATTATGAAAGGAGCTGCAAAAAAATGATCAAGAAGGTTATCAAGTATACTGACTTCGACGGAAACGAAAGGGAAGAGCCTTTCTATTTCAATCTGACAAAGGCCGAGTGCATGGAGATGGAACTCAGTGCAAGCGGAGGCCTCGAAAAGACCATACAGAGCATCATCGATGCCAAGGACAACAAGAAGATCGTTGAGACCTTTAAAGAACTGATTCTCAAGGCTTATGGCGAGAAATCTCCTGATGGAAAGTATTTCTATAAGTCTCCTGAAATCTCAGCAAGGTTCGCAAGTACAGAAGCTTACTCTGAACTGTTCATGGAGCTTTCGAGCAATGCAGATGAGGCTACCAAGTTCTTCAATGGCATCATTCCGCAAGTGCCCAAGAATGTTTCGAGTCCTGCTGCAAGTGCCATGATACCCGGATAAAGCAACAAGAGTAGGAGGTGAGATGAATGCTACCAATTATACTTCCGGCAAGAGAATTCTTTGACCAGGAAAAGCAAGAGTTTCGGTATATGGATGAGCAAAAACTCAATCTTGAGCATTCTCTCATCTCCATTTCGAAATGGGAATCAAAATGGAAGAAACCATTTCTGGATAAGGCGGATAAAAGTCCTGAAGAATCCGCCGATTATATACGTTGTATGTGCGTTGGCAAAGAAGTTGATCCAATGTATCTGCAATGGATTCCTCAGGACGTTTATCGGCAAATTAATGACTATATAGCAGACAGTATGACTGCTACTTGGTTCAATGAGAGACAAAAAAAGACAAGTAGCGGCCAATCAGTAACTTCCGAATTAATTTACTATTGGATGATAACCTATAACATACCAAAAGAATGCGAAAAGTGGCATTTTAATCGATTGATGACACTCATTAAGATTTGTGAAATAAAGAGTCAGCCTCCGAAGAAAATGAAAAGAAAAGATATATACGCGAGAAATGCTGCGCTTAATGCCGCAAGAAAGAAGAAATTTGCTTCGAATGGGTGATCACGTTGATTAAGATAACACACAAGGGAAACTTTAAACTTACAACCCAGTTTTTAAAGAATGCCGTTAAGCGGGAGTATACAAAGCTGTTTAACGACATTGGCGAGGCTGGAGTAAAAGCTCTTCAAGAGGCCACTCCAAAGAAAACTGGCAAGACCGCAGAATCGTGGTCGTATTCTGTTGAAGAAACCAAAGAAGGTTTCACCATATCATGGAATAACTCAAACCGAAATGACGGCGCGAACGTTGCCATATTAATTCAGCAAGGGCATGGTACTGGATCCGGTGCTTATGTTAAGGGGATTGACTATATTAATCCAGCATTAAAGCCCGTGTTCGATGCATTTGCTAATAAAGTGTGGTGGGAGGTGACGCACAATGCCTACAACTGACGATAGAGTCGTTCAAATGACATTTAAAAACGAACAGTTTGAACGAGGTGTAAAGGAAAGTCTTCAGTCATTGGAGCAATTGAAGAAGGCTTTGGAACTTGACAAATCAGCGGAGAGCCTTTCTAATCTTGAAAGAATAGCAAGTTCTTTCGATATTTCGGGTATTGCAAAAGGTATTGAAGATATTGCAAGTCGCTTCACACTGGTAGGAAATATTGGACAGGAAGCCTTCCGACGGATTTCCAGTTTCGCGCTGGATGAGGTGCATAAAGTCACAAGCGCCATTACTTCCATGCCCCAGATCGGCATGGGCAAATATGAGCAGAAAAACAAGTCCATACAGATGATTCAGTCTGCTATGCCGGAAAAGTCAATCGAAGAGATTGAAGCTGTATTAGCGAAACTGAATGAATATACCGATCTTACCAGCTATGATTTTTCGGCAATGGCCAATAGCATTGGCAAATTTGTTTCAGCTGGTGTCGATCTTGACGTAGCGGAAACAGCAATGGAAGGTATCGCCAATGAAGTTGCTTCTGCTGGAGGAGAGATTTCCCAGGCAAATATTGCTATGTATAATTTCTCTCAAGCTCTGGCAACCGGTTCTGTAAAACTTATGGACTGGCGTAGTATTGAAAACCAAAATCTGGCTACTAAAGAGTTCAAAGAGCAGATTATTGAGACTGCTTATGAACTCGGAACTTTAGGAAAAGTTCAAGATAAAGTAGGTGTTACAACAAAGGGAAACACCGTGAACTTTGAGAATTTTGCTCAGACATTGAACGAAGGCTGGTTCACGAGTGATGTTTTGATAAAAGTTCTTGAAAAATATGCAAACCGCGAAGAGGGTGTTGGTAAAAAAGGTTTTGAGGCCGCAAAGATTGCCATCACACTCAGTCAGGCACTTGACGCTGTTAAGGATGCTGTATCAACTGGCTGGATGGAAAGCTTTGGATATTTGTTCGGTAACCTTGAAGAAGCGGGGGATTTATTCACTCGAATCTCTGATGCGATTATTGGCTTTACTGATCAGATAAGTGAGTTTCGAAATTCCATTCTCAAGGGCTGGCATGATGGTGGAGAAGATGGCATTTCCGGATATCAGAAAGTTATCGAAGGCCTATCTAATACATGGGCCATTCTAATGGGTATCGTAGAAAGTGCAAAGTCCGCTTTTAAAGAAATATTCGGGGAGCTCGATGCAAGTGGCCTTATCGAAGCCTCAAAGGCATTTGCTGATTTCACAGGAAATCTTCGAGAGCTATTTGGATATTCTGAAGAAATAAAAACCTGGACGACTACTATAAAGAAGCCGTTTAAGGCCATGGAAGACTGGACCCATAACATTGAGAAGGGCATGAAGGGCGATGAAGTAAAAACACTTCAGGAGCGTCTTCTGTCTCTTGGAGATGCCACAATAAAGTTGGACAAATATGGTGCTGACGGAATATTCGGTCCGGAAACCCAGGCTGCTCTCAAGGCGTTCCAAAAGAAATTTGGTTTGATGGAAACCGGTATATATGACCAGGCTACCAGAGACGCTATGGAGCAAGCACTGTTTCCCGGAGAACACTACACTGAAGAAATACAGGAACATGAGAAAACAATAACCAAAGTAGGAAAATCTCTCGCGATTGTAAAAAGTATTTTTAAAGGAGTGCTCTCCGTTGCCAAGTCAGCTTTTGGAGTTATATCTGCTGGATTGAGTATTGTCGGAAGGGTTATAACTGCACTCAGTCCTCTCGCAACAGGTGTTTTGTATGTCGCAGCTGGACTCGGAGAGCTTATAACTTATATCTTCGATTTTACGTCATCTCTACTTTCAAGTGAGACGGCATTAAATGCTTTTGACATGTTCTTGCAGCCAATTGCTACCGTCATCAATACTATCGGACAATTTCTTATAAACGCTGGCAATGGAATAACGCGATTCGTTGCAGCTATGAGAAAAGCAACTTCTTTCAAAAGTCTTGGAGATCTACTAAAAATAGATCCTGAAAAGAATAAGTACGCTCTTGTTCTTTATGACATAATTGGAAAAATTAAAAGTGCTGCAGAAAAAGCTGGACCAGTGTTTGAATCACTGAGACTTGTTATTGAAAACTTATTCAATACTGTGAAAACATGGATCAGTGGTAAACTTTCCAGCGCATTTCAGACAATAAGCGAATTCTTTGCAAATGCATCTAACGCTATAAGCTGGGGTGATGTGCTGACCAATGTTTTGAACGGTATAGGCACTGCATTGCAGGTTATTTTGGGCATTGTAGGCGGTGTCGGTTATGGCATATTCTCTCTTGGAAGTGCGTTTGTAAACGGCGCGGTTGCGTTGTTCGAATTTGTAAAGAACAGTGAGTTCGTACAAAGCGCTCTTGCTTCTATAACGGAATTTACAAGGCCTATTAGAGAATTCTTTGGGTCTGTATGGGAAAGTATCACATCTATTTCTGGAAAGATAGGGACGTTTAAATCCTTCCAAGAAGTGTGGACTGCTTTTATTACAGCCATGAAGAACAATCCCATCGGCGAGAAGTTCATTCCGATATTTCAGAAGTTCAGTGATATCATATCAAAAGTAAAGGTTCGTTTTGAAGGTTTTTTCAATTCTGTGAAATCTGCTTTTAGGATGCTTAGAATATTTAAGGATCCAGAGAAAGTTTTAAATGTTCTTAAGCTTAACCCTGAACAGAATAAAGGTGCTATAAAGATCATTGAATTGATGACCAAAATACGAAACGCTTTTGAATGGGTTTCTGGTAAAGCAAAAGAAGTTAAAAGTGCTATCGGCGGGTTGTTCTCAAAAATAACTCCTGGCGTAAAGTCGATTGGTAAGAGCATTAAAACGGCCATAGGCAACTTCTTTGGTGGGGACGGAACGAGCCCTGGTGAGAAGATCAGTTCAGGATTCGAGAGTTTGAAAAATACCATACAAACTAAATTTGCCGATTTTAAAGTTTGGATTGAAAATTTTGTTAGGAACAGTTCTTTTCTAACAAGTCTTTCCAATCTCTGGAAGATGGTTGGCAATGCTATAGGAAACTTCTTCTCAACGGATACATCAGGAATAGAAGGACTTCCGGCCAAGATACTTGCAAGATTACAGGCTTTTGATCCGATCATTCAATGGATTAAAGAGAAATTCTCTAATATAAAAGATTTTCTTATGGATCCTAAAAAACTGCTTTCGCACGTTGTCGGAGCTTTGAAGGGCGTAGGCGAATTTGTAATAAACATATTCAAGAACGTTGACATTGGCACAATATGGAACACAGCAAAGACTGCTCTTAGTACTTATATTATGCTTACTTTTGTCAAATCCCTGAAGAACTTCAGTGAGTCTGTTGGTGTGCTAACCGGAGCCATTGATAAAGACGAAAGTGAAGGATTTGGAGATAAGCTGAGAAGTATCGCCGTAACAATAGCTATTATTACAGCTGCTATTGCTGCATTGGCGTTTATTCCAGCTGATAAGGCTTATATAGGCATTGGAGCTCTGACGCTTGCTCTTGCGGCTGTTGTCGGTGCATTGGTGGTCATGAATAAATGGGCTACGAAATCGAAAGATATAGGCGAAGGCATCCTTGATATGTCTTTGAGCATAATAGCAGTTGTAGCGGCGATCGGCCTTGCTGCAGCGGTAATCAATACTGCTGGCGATCTGACGAAGCCTTTGCTTTTGGTCGGAGGTATTATAATAGCTTTGGGTGCTGCTGCGTGGGCTATGAGCTTCTTTGGTAAAAAGTATACCGGCGCAACACAGGGTACAGCCAAAACAATACTTGCTATAGCTGCAGGTGTATATTTGGTTGTCAAAGCTATTGGCAAGATGGCTGATATTATCAAAAACAACAAAAACAAAGATAACAGACTTAAAAAGTCATTGGGCGCCGTTGCTGGAATTCTTGTTCTTCTTGGAGGAATTGCCATACTAATGTCCAAATTTGGAAGCAGTGGCGAAGGTGATGATTCCACAGGTGTTGCATCAACTATTCTTGCCATTTGCACTACCTTAGGCGCTGTTGTGTCTGCCATCGGTCAAGTGGCCGTTCTGATACAAAGATATCCTAACGAATTTGGAGGAGCACTTGCTACCGTAGGCGGAATAATTGTGGCTCTTGGTGCTGTTGCAGTTCTTATAACTGCTTTTGGCAAGGGTGTTGATCCTAAGACGCTTCTCGCTTCTGCCGCTCCTATCGTGGCTATGGGATATTTTCTGAATATGGTCATGTCCGTAATGGGCGATGCTATAAAAAAGATACAAGGTGTAAATCCAAAAATAATCGAACAATTTCTGATTGGTGTTGGAGAAGCCATGGTTGCTTTGATCGGAACTGTTGCAGTATTCTCAGCAATAGGCATTCACGGTCTATTAGAAGCGGCCGGCGGAATTGTGGTCATAATGACCGCATTAGGTATTGGCATTGACATCGCTGCTACGTTTGCTGCAGATGCTATTAACAAGTTATCAAGTGCTTTATGGCTTGTTGGCTCTCGTTTAGGACAGTTCAGCGATTCTGTAGCAGATGTAAACGAGACGAAGATCGAATCGGTTATGGGTTTACTTGTTAACACCATAATTCCATCACTTGTAACATTTGTAACAAATTCTGGAACAATTCAAGCCGCTTCGGAAGCTGCAGTTGAATTGTGGCTATTTGGCGAAGCGCTTAATCTGTTTAAAGATTCCATAAGCGGAATAACAGAAAATACAGGAGCAGCAATTAAGAAGCTTCCTGAAGATATTAAGGAAACGGTTAATGCCATCAATGCTATAGAGGGAGTCAAAGAAGCCGGAGAAGTGCTTGATGAACTTGGAGCAGCGTTAGATTTATACTATACGCATCTCGCAGTTACATCAGACGCTGCAAGTAAAGGCGATGCCGTGCATGATGAAAACGGCAATTTTGACATTACCGCAGCAAATAGAGTTTTTAGTGATCTTGCACAGCTTACAATTGATGATGACGTCGTTGCGAAAATACAGAGTTACGCCAAAGGCGGAGATAAAGATCTAAACAGCTTCGCACACGGCATTATCAATATTGCCAGAGCTTTGCAAGTGTATGGAGAAAGAATTTCTGGTATCGATTCCACACAAGTTGAGACAGCCAATGGCATAATTGACAAAATCAAAGGTCTTGATGATCATCTCAATCCAGTTGCTGATGTAAACTTTGAAGTCCTTAACGGAAAACGACGCACCATAGGAGAATTTGGCAGAGATGTTGCGGCTCTTGGTCGGGCTTTGAATAGCTATTCTAATAGTATTTCTGGTCTTAATCCCGGAAAGATATTTATGGCGAATATCGTCATTGACGCTGTTTCAGAGCTTGCCAACAAACTTCCTACAACTGGCGGACTGTGGCAATGGCTTACTGGTGAACAGAACCTTGGAATGTTCGCAACCAATATGGGTGACTTGGGCACTGGAATGGCTTCTTACGCTAAAGCCGTGTCCGAAGCAAGTTTTGACAATGTCGACGCAGCCACAGCTGCTGTTAAAGGCCTTGCCGAAGCGCAAAGTATCTTGCAGACCTATGGCGGTGTTAAATCTTTGATCGAAGGAACTGCGGGATTGGATAGTCTTGGCAGTAATCTTGTCAGCCTTGGATCGTCACTTGCAGCATTCGCCACAGCTAAAGACGGTATCAAGACACTTAAGGATGCTGATTTCAAACAGATAACAAAAGCGCTTGAACCGATAAAAGGACTGGCAGAGATTCAGAGCATACTTCAAAGGACTGGAGGATGGGTAGAAAACTGGGATGGAAAAATAGATATGACCGCAATCGTCGCTGGACTTGATGCTGCGTTTATTGAAAAACTGAATAAGTTTTCCGAAGCGGCCAAGAAGTTCGACGCAACGGACGAACATCTTGACGCGGTGTTAGACATAATGGAACGTTTGGCACTTATTCAAAGTCTTTCTCAAAATGGCAGTAACGGGTACGATGAACTTGGTCACAGCTTTGACAGTCTGATGATGTTTTTCAATCAGTTGCAACGAGATACCGAAAACGGCACTGCTTTAGAGAAGCTCCAAACTAATCTTCAGTCACTTATGGGTACAGTTTCAACGATACTTGATGGGACCGCATCCCAGTTCGAGACTGTTGGTCAGCATATTGACGCAGGTATCGCGAAAGGTATCGAGAATGAGGAGTCTAAAGCGCTGGTCATGGCTTCTGCGGTAGCCGTGGCTCAGGCTGCGTTTAAGGCGGCATGTGAAGCTTTAGGGATTGCATCGCCATCAAAAGCTTTCGAGTGGATTGGAGAGATGTCCGTAACCGGCTTCATAAATTCTTTAGCAAAAGGCGCTGATTATGTCGATGGCGCGTCCAGTGATGTTGGACGATCTGCTTTAGATGCTTTATATGGTGCATTCAACGGTACCAATGCCGGAGAAGCAGCCACACGTGCGGTTATTTCGTTGAGAGATAGTTTACTGTCAAGTGTGTCCAGTCTATTCGAAAATGGTGAAAATGCTCCAGTTATAACTCCCGTTTTGGATTTAACAAATATTGACACTGGAATTGCGGCTATGAACGGCCGTTTTAGCGGTTATTCTGTTTCAGTTGGCGCTAATTTGGCAAACAGTGTTTCTGCAAGTAGAACTGCTGCGTTAGAGTCGAATGGATCCGGTGAAGACCATTCATCAGATATTATTGCCAGCATCAGGGAGATGGGCGCTGATATGATGAACCTTACTTACCAGATGGCTGAGCGAATGTCTAACCTAAAGGTCGTAATGGACAGTGGAGCTTTGGTCGGACAGATTGACACAAAAATAGATAAGCGCCTTGGGGAATTAGCAAAATACAATAGAAGGGGGATGTAGTGAATGAGTGTCCAGTATAACAAAACACATGCAATTGTATTCGGAAAACTTGATACAAAGGCCGAAAGCGATGCTAACGGTGTCGCGTTAAGCCATAGTTATGTTAATGGAAAGCATACGTGGAACGACTGGCATCTCATTCCTTCTTCCCGTCCTGTTGTTAGCCCTCCTGCGCCTATAGTAAAAACGTTGAGCATTCCAGGCAAAAACGGTGTTCTTGACATAAGTAAGATTTTAACTGGTGAAATGACATATCAAAATAGAACTGGTTCCTGGGATTTTATTGTCGACCATACTACAAAATCCTGGGAATCAGTTTATAGAGAAGTGATGAGTTACCTTCATGGTCAATCGCTTATTTGTGTTTTGGAAGACGACCCGGCATTTTATTACGAAGGCCGTTTCTCTATAGGAACTCCTAAGAACGAAAATGGATACTCTGTAGTTCCGATTAACTATGACTTGTATCCATTTAAGAGATTTATACAACTATCAAGCGAGCCGTGGGTTTGGGATCCTTTCAATTTCGATATAGGTAAAACAAATGATCTTGCCTCTGGATCGTTTTCGAGGGTGTCTGTAAGCTCTGGTGCTGAAAAAAAAGTCATCGTTAATTACCTGTATGATGAAACCATTTTGCCGTATATTTATTCCAGCGTTTCGTCAGGTAACGCTATTGTAGAGCTTGATGGGTCAAGAAGTTCACTGAAATCTGGACTTTATCAGTATCCCGGTATAAAACTAAAAAACGGAAATAATACTGTGACCTTTACAAATCTAACAGGTAGCACGATAACCGTGGGAATAGAGTATAGGGGAGGTGTATTATAATTGGTCGAATACAGGATTTATGCTGATAATAATCTTTTATATGTTTCAACAGATCCCGATCAAGGTGCACTTATTTCTCCCCAGCTTAAACTGGAAGTGAATAAGTCTGGAAGTTTGACGTTTACTATGCCCCCTGAGCATGCCTATTATGACGACATTCATCCTATGACTACCACAGTTACAGTTTATCAAGGTCAAGAGATACTCTTCTTTGGAAGGGTTATTGAAGCTGTTCCTGACTTCTACAAGCAGAAAAAAGTTTCATGTGAAGGAGCTCTGTCATTTTTGTTGGATACAATTATGACCCCTTTCACCTATGACAAGAAGCATCAAAAAACAATAAAGTATGTTTTCGATAAAATAATCAACAACCATAATGACAATCTTATAGATATGGTAAATCAGGGAAAAGAATGGTGGAAAAGATTCAATCAGCCTGATGGCGGTGAGTATTATGTTACAGCAACTGTTAAAGACAATGCCTCAGTCAATGGCACTGACTATTGGAAGTTCGATAGTTATGGCGATACTTTGAGCACACTTACTTCTGAACTTGTTGATGTTTACGGAGGCATTCTGAGAACGAGGCACACCTATGGAACATTCGGTGATTATAGGACCATAAGAAATCTTATCGACTATATAAAAGACCCTTCTCAGAATCCAAGTGGATATAGTTTGAACAACCAGACTATCGAATTTGGAGTTAACTTGCTTGATTTTGAATCTGAGTATCCGACTGACGATATTTTTACGGTATTGCTTCCTATAGGAAATGATAAACTGACTATAAAAACAGTAAACCACAACGATCCGTATATATATAATCAGGCTGCTGTTGCAAAATTTGGCAAGATTTGTAAGGTTCAGGAATGGTCAAGTATTAAAAAACCAGAAAAGCTTTTGGAAAAAGCACAGCGTTATATGGCACAGCATACAAAAATCTATGCCGACAATTTAAAAGTAAAAGCTATTGATTTGCATCATCTTACAGAAAGTACAAGTAGTTTGAAGCTTCTCGATCGAGTTAAGGTGTACTCTGAACCTCATGAAATTGGGACGGAAAGTGATATGATACTCACATGTCTGTCTGCTGAATACGATCTTCAGAATCCTGAGAACAATTCTTATTTACTTGGGACTTATATTCCTGAGTATAAAGATAAAACTGAGTTGCCTAAGAAATCGTCAAAGCGTTCTTCTGGACGGAGAGGTGGAGGCGGAACTGGCGCTCCAAGTTTGACTGATATGCAAACGGGCACTACCCAAAATGTTCAGGAAACTATAGATGAGATTGTAGATGACAAAACCAATACCACAAAGGATTTTCTTGCAATAATGGGCGATAAAGTCGCGGATTTTCTTGGAGTAAATATACCAGATAGCATTAAGAATGTCGTTTCAAAGAAGCTTGACTGGCTATACGAAAAAATAGGAGTAGGTAACAGTGAGGGCGATAACGGTGTTGAAATACCAGATTTACTTGATTTGGTTGAATCTGGTGTTGGGACATTCAAAGAAACACTTAATGAAACTACTGGGAAGTGGGTTCCGAATAAAGGAATTAAGACTTTGTCCGATGTTACCGATGATATTGTCGAGATCAATGGTCGGGAAATTCACATAGGCAATGCTGATAACACCACCAGTATTATAAGTCTTAGGGCACAAGTAATAGACATAACAGGCGCTTTAGATACTTATATTAGCGGTTTGAAGATTCATATAGGTGATGATAGTACAGATTTAATTGAACTCAAAGCTAAAGAATTAAAATTGGAAGGCATGATTAAACGGTTAGTTGTTGACCAATTGCAAGCAGAAACAATAGACACAATTAAGCTTAGTGCTACTGGTACTATATCTTGTGATTCAATTAAAGGAAGGATAGCAACTCTTACTGAACTTCAGGCTGAGAAAATGTACATTATTGAAGAAGATCAGTATGGGAACATGACATACCATGAGGTCGCGACTAATGCTGATATCGGAAATCAAATAGCAGACGTTAAGGCATGGGTAACTGATCAGCATTACACGTCTGTTGTCGAAAATGGATATCATTACTCGACTATGAATGTAAAAAAAGTTATATTGAATGGCTCAGATGGTAAATCGTATCAGTTTTACGTTGACGGAGGTTACGGTGGATAATGATAAGTGCGGGAGGATTAAATGATGGATAGAACATTAGTAATGAATATTCGAGCTGTAATTGAAGCTCTTAACAACGTCGAAGTAAAAGGGAAAGACAATATGGAGCATCTTCTTGGGTCGATTAATCATCTCGAGAAAATTGCCAATGGAGAAATTGGTGAGTTTATCTTGAAAAGTGAAAACGATGAATAGCCATTCTTCAGAAAGGAGCGCAATATGGTATCTAATATAACCGACGTTGTCAACCAAATAAAAACCGATGTGTACGGTAAAGACATGCGTACGCATATAGCCGACGGTTTCACACTGGTGAATACTGTTACGACTAATACTGCCGAGATTGTTGCTACTGCTAAAGAAGAAGCTACGACTGCAAAAAACGCGGCAGTGACAGCAAAAAATGCAGCGGTATCTGCTAAACAAGCAGCAGAACAGGCACAACGCGACGCAAGCGCCTCTGCTGCAGCAGCAGAAACATCGAGTAGTAATGCTGCGAGAGCAGCCCGTACAGCCCAGGATTCGGCCACTTCAGCCAGCATTTCAGCTGATAAAGCCACCAAGGCAGAAGCATCAGCAAAAGCTGTGCAACTATCAGCGGCAAGTATGCAGAGAGCAGTAGAAGAGACTAAAACACAGGCAATATCGGCAATAACACAGGCAAAAGATGCAGCAGTACAGGCAAAAGATGCAGCAGTACAGGCAAAAGATGACGCAGTACAGGCACAAGGTCTTGCAGAAGCAGCACGAGATAGCGCCCAAGACGCTGCGGATGACGCGGATAGGTCACGAGTAGCAGCAGAAACGGCGCAAGGCAACGCGGAACAGGCGCAGAGAGCGGCGGAAGCTGCCATCGTCGCTTTAGATGAAATTTCGTCCTCTGTGTCCGCTAAGTACACAAGTTTATTCGATATGCCTGTAAATCGATATACAACGATGACAGGTACACACTTAAAAGAGATTGAACCTGATTTTCCGTTTGAACTCAATGACAGTGTTAGATATGCCATTAAAACAGGGACTTATGCATCATCATACAGAACTTTCATCATCTCAAGAGTAAACGGATTAGAAACATATTACGGTAATACCGCAAGAACTTCTCCTGACAAAATAATATGGACAGATCACCCATTTTTAGACACACGAGAAATTCTACCCTCCGTGTCTGCTGAGTACGAAAGTTTATTCGATATACCTGTAAATCGATATACATCGATGATGGGCGAACAAATAATAGGCGGCGAAGGAGTTACAGCCATTGAACCTAACTTTCCATTTGAAATAAGACCAAAATCCAGATATGTTATAAAAACGGCAACTTATGCAAATTCATATAGATCGTTTATTATTTCAAGCGTAAATGGCTCAGAGGTTTATTATGGCTATACTTCCCGTACATCCCCCAATGATATAATTTGGTCAAAACCTCAATCTTCCAGCTTAGATGCAAATTTTGAAATATTGCATAAACAGGAAACTGGAGATGTTCAGGTTTATACTGAATTTGAACTATTGGACGGGTGGTATAAAAAGGACGGAAGTTGTGTCAGCGCAAACGGAGTAACGCATACCGCGCCGTTTGCTGTTTTACCTGGTGCAACATATTACACGACAAAAACGTCTTATATCCGCGGAACAAGTTGGGCAGAAGGAGCATTCTATGATAAGGATAAAAAGCAAATAGGAGTTTTGCTGCCAAGTGATTATGAGGATTATGCATATAAAACAGCGAATAGTGAGCCAGGTTCGGCTTTAACAGATTATGTTCCTTTGTGTAAATTTACTATACCTAACAATGCATACTATTTTTCGTATAATCACATTAGGAACATTTACAATGAATATTTTTCTAATGTACCAGTTTATTGCCATATCAATACGGGTAATCTTATACTTCGAGACACAGACGCAGCTTGTCAATATTTTAGAAAGAGACGGTTATGTGTCATTGGTCCGTCCACAGTTATGATTGACAGGCTAAAAAGAACTGGAAATTTTAACAACGACGGCACTAACCAAACTGAATACGTTGTCGGTTTTCAGGAATACCTTATTCCGTTTTGGCAAAAGGTAGACAGCTATGGTTACAGTGGAGCATCGTACGCTAAGTACGACGTCGAAGATGGTTCTGCACATAGATCTATTTACTCGAGAATTGTAACAGATAACTTGGATTTATCTGGATATGATGATTATTTGATTATATCGAACGGAAATTATGCAACTACTAAACCAGTTGGGTCCGTAAATAGTTATTCAGATTTAGGCGACAGTGGTACTTACATTGGAGCATTAAGGCGAATAATTGAACATATATATTCCGGTACTCCGCAAGCCAAAATATACCTTACGACTACGAGACGCTATGGTGCGCAATATGCTTCTGAGGAAGCATGGTCTCGATTTGATCAAATTAACACTGAAACTGTAAGATTGGCCAGTATACTGGGTTGTCAAGCTATAGACCTTACACAATCTGGTTTTAATCACTTTACAGATACAAGATGGTCATATGATGCCACAGCGCCTTCTGTAGGAGGGCATTGGAATCATATAGGTAGTAGGGAAATCGGTTTGTTCATAAGAAGAGCGATTGTAGGAGTTTAATGATGTTTGTCCGACTGAACTTTAATCCGAACGGATGGTCGGCAGATGATTGCACCGTGCGCGCCATATCTATGGCAACCGATCGATCGTGGGACGATGTTTACATTCATTTATGCCTGGAAGGTTTTATCATTAAAAACATGCCAAGCGTAAATTTTGTATGGGGCACGTACCTGCAGTCGATCGGTTTTGTACGCTACCTTCTGCCAAGAGATTGCCCGAATTGCTATACCGTTCGAGATTTCTGCAGAGAAAATCAAAATGGAACATTTATACTCGCCACTGGTTCCCACGTCATATGCGCCATAGATGGTAATTACTATGATGCCTGGGACAGTGGAGATGAAGTTCTTGATTCAGTATGGAGGAGGGAAACGTAATGCAAGGGAATATGGGATATGGATCAAACGGATTCATGGGCAACGGGAACGGAACCGGAACCCCAAACAATATGTGGAGCAACGGATGGAACGGCACTGGAATGAACATCCAGTCACCACAGCCGCAGACGCCCGTTCAGCCCCAGCCTCAAAGACAGCCGGAAACCAAGATCATCGTTAACGGACGGGCCGCGGCGGATGCTTATCCGATTCCGCAGGGCTCCAATATGGTCATATTGTGGGATCGAAATGGTGAACGGCTATTCGTCAAGGCCTACGACAACAACGGCTATCCCTGTGTGGTGGAGGATTATGACCTGACACCCCACGTGGACCCGGAGCCGGTCTACGCCACCAAGGAGGATATTCGCGAGATGATCGAGGAAGCCCTCGCCAATATCCAGATGCCTAACGCGAAGCAATTCGTCACCCGGGAATACCTCGACAAAGCGCTTTCGAGGTCCAACCCGGGTAACAAAGGGAAGGTGAATCGAAATGATGAGGATGCCTAATCCCAGCAACATGATGCAGATGCTGAGTATGCTGCCAAAGTTCATGCGGAACCCAATCGGCGCGATGATGGAATGTGGGATGAACGTCCCCGAGAATATACAGGGTAATCCACAAGCCATAACAAATTTTCTTCTTAATTCCGGCCAGATGACCCAAGAGCAATATAACACGGTCACTCCGCTGGCTAATATGGCGCAAAGTTTCTTTGGTAGAAAGTCCTGAGAGTGCACGCTCGGGGCTTTTTATTTTTGCCAGCTTTGATCATTCCGAGTGTGCATTAGGAGTCAATCAAAATGGCAGGGTAGACCACAATATTTTGTAACAAAGGAGTCCTTTAACTATGGTTACTATGGAAAATCAGAATCCGTCTCCTGCGGTAAATGTGTATCCCGGTAACAACAACGGCGGTTTCGGCGACATGTTCGGCGGAATGGGCGGCGGTGCGATCTTCTTCTGGCTGATCCTGTTCTTCTTCATGATGATGTTCATGGGGTGGGGCAACAACGGATACGCCAATGGAAATGGCAACGGTGGTGTGCAGTATGTGCCCTATCCACCCTATCCGCCTTACGGCATGGGTGGCTGTGGTGGTAATGGCAATGCCGGAAGTGCTGCTGCGGAAGCGGTTCGTCAGGGCTTTGACCAGTCTGCCGTGATCGGGGGCATTAATGGTCTTAATGCTGTGCTGCAGCAGGGGTTCAATAACGCCGAAATTTCCAGGTGCAATGCCCAGGCCAACACGATGGCGGTGCTGCAGAACCAGGCCATGGCGCTCCAGCAGAGCAGCTGTGACAACCGGGCCGGCATCGCTGATCTGAAGTACACCATCGCCACGGAAGCCTGCAGCGATCGGTCTGCCGTGAAGGACGCGCTCCAGGAGGTTACCGCGCAGAACAACGCCAACATGAACGCCATGGCGACGATGTTCAATAACGGTATCCAGAGCCTGAAGAACGACTTCTTCCAGTATCAGATGAGCTGCAAGGACGACCGGATCGCCGATCTGCAGCGTCAGCTGACGTTCAGCCAGACTGCCGGCCTGGTGAACAGTTCCCGCGACGCCATCATCGCCAACAATGATCTGCAGACTGCTGCCCTGGAGCAGTATCTGGATCCCACAGCCAAGCCGGCTTACATTGTCCAGAATCCGCACTGCTGCGCTCAGAACTATAACCCCTGCAACTGCAATGCCAATCGCTGCTGTGGACAGTAAAACGGGAGGTGTACGCAATGGCTGTATATAGCGCAAATGCTGTTCAGACAGTACAGCCCGGCGGATTTGCTGTGTTCACCGCAACCGTTGTGCCCTGCAATCTCGGGCTTATTGGCCATAGTGACGACACTCCCATTTTCTCCCTCAACGGATGGAGGCCAAATAATGGCCCCTGCTGCCAGCGCAACAACCCGACACTCTATGACGTGAAGGTCAACATGAACGTGGCTCTGGCAGAAGGAGCTACCGTTGAGCCGATTGCCGTAACTATTTCGGTTGACGGCGCTGCTTACCCGCTTTCCGAGATGGACTCTACCCCGGCCGCTGTTGGGGATTTCAACCACATCGGAACTGACCTGCCCTTGCCGATTCTCAGGAACTGCTGCCAGTCGGTTGCCGTGCAGAACAACTCTACGCAGCCGATTGACATTAAGAACCTGATCATTGCATTTGGCAGGAACGACTTGCAGTAATCAAGAGAGGAGGAAATCAAAATGGGAGAACAGTGTAAGAAGGAAAACATGGCATTCCAGCAGGACTACGACAAGATGTTCGCAAAAGGCACCTGGTCGCCGCAGGAAATCGACGCCATGAAAAATTTAAAGAAACTCATCTATTACAACCTGGCCATCGAAGCCATGGAAGAGGGGCAGGGACATCCCGGTGCGGGTCACCTTCCTGAGATGAGCTATGCCCGCGGACGCAACGCTATGGGCCAGTACACTTCCGGAAACGGCGATGACTGGGAAGGGCGCAGTGGACATCATCCCTATTACCCCGACATGGGAAGTGGGATGTACTACGATGGCATGAATGATCGCTCTGGACGCCGTTATTATGATAGCGAGAAGGAGAAAGCCATCCACAAGCTTCATCACATGATGGATAACACTGACGATCCTGAGCGCAAGAACGCGTTGAAGATCGCGCTGAACGAGCTTGAGTTGAAGTAACCAACTACAGGAAGGCTATCTGAAGTATTTTTTTGGGTAGCCTTCCTCCATTTTTCGCAAGGAGTGAACGTACATGTCCAACATTTTGGTGACAATTCTTTGCGCGTTGCTTGCTTCTGCGGGCTTTTGGGGGTTGGTTACCAAGCTTGTGGACAAGAAGAGTGCAAAAAGCAAGATGATACTCGGCCTTGGATACAACGCTATTCGGGCGGCATGCATGGAATATATCGACCGCGGCAATATCACCCAAAACGAGTATGAAGATCTCTATAAGTACTTGTATAAACCGTACAAGGATATGGGAGGCAATGGATCAGCGGAGAGACTGATGCGAGAGGTAGATAAGCTGCCGATCGTACCTGACACGCACTGAGCCGTGAGGATTCGAAAGGAGAAAATCAAAATGACACTCAACAATAAGACTTACGATGTGATTAAATGGATTGCGCAGTATTTTCTGCCTGCCCTGGCTACGCTGTGGATCACATTGGCAAAGATATGGAACCTTCCGTATGGCACTGAAATTGGTGCAACTATCACCGGCATTGACCTGTTCCTTGGAGCTATTCTTGGGATCAGCAGCCAGAATTATAAAGGTGATGGCACGATGACAGTCGATACTTCTGATGAAGCCAAGGACGTTTACAGTCTCAACCTCAATGCTCCTGTGGAGGAGCTGGCCAACAAAGAGACTATAACCTTTAAGGTCAATAAGAAATAAAAAACGGAGGAAGTAAAAAAAATGCTTAAAAAGAGGCCGCTGACTGCCGGATACATCGAGATCAAGCTGGGTGGCTTTTACCATGTTCGTGAAATGAATTCTCAGTTTTCCAAGAGTCTTGGCACACCAAAGAAGGGCGAGAGAATCGCTTGGCTCGGCGAGACAGACCTCTTGGGGTGGCATAAGGTCTACTACAAGGGCCAGATCGGCTGGATGTACAAGCAGGCTGGTCCGCTTACCGTAGTAGAGCAGAAATACCTGAAGGCAAAGAAAGGCAACAAGTGGAGTGTTCGCTCTGCACCTGACGGTAAGGCTAACGTGCTGGGAATTGTATCCGGCGGTGAAAAGCTGCTGGACCAGGGCGAGGTCAAGAACAATTACCACCTGGTCATCTTTAACAACCAGAATGGCTGGATCCATAACCGGGCCATTGAAAAGGAGTGATTTCCAATGACGTATCTGACGATTACCGATGCCCTGAACGACGGCATCAAGAAGATTCTGGACACACTCTCTGCTGAGGGCCAGGAGGCTTTTGGCTATGTGGAGTCCTTTGACATTGCCGTGACGCTGAACACCCTGGCCAAGCTGTGCATGACTGCCAGCGTCGGTGACAGTGAGGCTGCTGCAGCGCTGGAGGAGGCTTACAAAAACGAGTCTCTGACCGACGCTAATGCCGCTGCCAAATTTGTAGAGGCTCTCATCGCGTTGCACAACAAGGCGAACCCGCTGAATCCCGTGCAGGAAGATGAGCCGGAACCTGAGCCTGAGCCCGATCCGGAGCCGTAAAAGTTTGATTAAATTCAAAATGGAGGTCGGGGTCGTGCTATAATCGTAGTGCGATCCTGTCTCTTCTCCAACTAAGGAGGTTAAATTTTGATGGAGACCAGACAGCTTTATGTGGCTATTGAAGAATGGCTTGATATTTACAAGAAGAACTCGGTGAAGCCTTTGACCTATGACCGACTGATCACGTCATACAGGCTTTTGCAGAAGGACCCTATTGCAGGATTCCCGGTGGACGAGATCGACTGTGATGTAATGCAAAGATACATTGGGAGGCTGGTCAACGATGGATATTCTATGTCGACGATCAAGAAGCAGTTCAATCTGCTGACAGCGTATTGGAAGCACGGGATGTCCAGAGGAGCGATTCAGAACCCTGTCTATTTGGGCGTGAACCTTCCTGTTCGGTCAGCTTTGCAAAAGGTCGACAGTGAGGTTCAAACTTATACGGCGGGGGAACAGCAAAAATTGGTTCATCAGCTGATGATGCTGGATAAGCCACAGTATGGAGTAATCATGCTCATGCTGGAAGCCGGATTGAGGGTAGGGGAAGCACTTGGGCTGAGATGGGAGGACGTCCTGTGGAACAAGAGGGCCTTGTTCATAAGACGGACGTTAATCAGGATGTCGAACCAGGCGGAGACCTATGTGCAGGACTCACCAAAGAGTAAGACGAGTGTAAGGAAGATTCCTCTGAGTGCAAAGGCTTTGGTTTCGGTGGAAAAGCTGTTTAACCAAAGTTTAACCAAGGAAGGATTCGTCTTTGCAAGGGAAGATGACAGTTCTTTGCCCTACAGCTACTCCTCTGTAGAGTTCCATATCAAGTCTTTGTGTAAAGATTTGGGAATTTCTTACAAGGGCATGCATGCTTTCCGGCATACGTTCGCCACGAACTGCTACAACAAAGGGTGTGACGTTAAGATTTTGTCAAAACTTCTTGGACACGCGGATGTAAGCATTACATACAACATATACATCCATTTATACGGAGATGCGTTGGATGAGATGCGAAAAGTCCTTGACTGAATGCACAAAAAAGAGCACCCGCCGGCCAGCAAGATGCTCAAAAAATGGAGGTGCCACCCGGATTCGGACCGGGGAATGAAGGTTTTGCAGACCTTTATTGCACAACATGTTGAGGTTTAGATTTAGGATCAGATACAAGATATAGTAGTGACCGAGAAGGGTCAGGATCGCGTCGTAATAAGAAATTCAAAATGAATAGTTATGCCTCTTTAGCTCAGTCGGTAGAGCAGCGGTTTCATAAGCCGTAAGTCCTTGGTTCAATTCCGAGAAGAGGCACCAGCCCTCCGGAGGGCTACAGACAAACCTTATTGGTGTCCTGGTTTTGCGAAGGTTTTTGAGGACACCAAAATTTAACGCGATCTGAACAGGCCTCCTTATGAAGGAGGTGGCTATATAAATGAGTAAGCTATATGCAATGTGCAAAGTTAAGCCGATACTGGTGTATGGTGCTCTATCTTTGGAAGAGGCAACGAAGGTCATGGACTACTACGTGTCGAATTTCGACAGCGATAAGTTCTCTGAGGCAGGCATTATTGAATCGTTTAATGTTCGCATGGAAGCGATCACGGACGGCGATGAATATTGCGAAGAGCCCACAGGGACTTATTCCGTGCAATTTAGAGGGAGAACCTGTGACGGTCGGTTGTATTTTGACTATAAGATATGGCAAAGCACAATGACTCAGCTTGAAGCTTTGCATGAATTGATTGCAAACGAACTCGGAATTGAATAACCGACTTTAGGTCTGGCTTTTTAGCTGGGCCTATTTTTTATCGCGCTTCGAACAGGCCTCTTTGTGAGAAAGGAGGTGAAAAGCATGGAGAAATGCAGTATGATTAGCAAGAAGACCTATAAGAATCAGATGGGGCTGTCTTATGACTGTCTTGATCCTGAGATGGCAAGCAAATTGTTAAATTGCTTTTATGACGACAAGCTTTGTGAACTTCTTTGCTTCTGCGAAACTGATCTGACATTTAACACTTGTAAAATGGACGGCAGGTATTCAAAGGAGCTGGTGATGTTTATAGAGATGCCAGAGTATGACGAGAAAGATGCTTCTCAGGAGGAGATAGATCAGCAGATGGAAGCTGACCGAAAGGAACTTCTCGCTATTCAGCAGCGCATAAAAATGCTCTGTGGAATCGAATAACCGCCTCGAAGAGGTTCGTTTAATTGAACGGATCTCTTCTTTTTCTCGCGGTAATAACACGTTATATAATAGAGAGAAGTGACACGCTCAACTGTAGAATCGATACGATGCACTGGGTGTTGCCATGGTTGAGCTGCGGCACACCCACATCTCTCTATTTTTTATGCCGTTGTCGTCTAATGGTAAGACGGGTGCCTTCCAAGCATCAAATGTGGGTTCGATTCCCATCAATGGCTCTTAAACCTTATGCTCTGCTTGGTTGTAATGTCCTTACTTTTGACACTCGCCATCACCACCTTTCATCATCTAAAGGGCATGAGTTTGAGGCAGAGCTTATTTAATTCGAATAGCAAGCCTTAATAACGAGGGCTTAATTTTTTATGAAAGGCGGCTGGCAGTTATGATTTTTATAAGTAATGACAGTGGCGGAAATGAGGTCATTAACCTTACGGTTGGTGATGATGCAGTTTTAACTATCCCCTTAAAAACTGACGACGGCGAAGATTATGAGCTTGGTACGAACGAGTATCTTATTTTTTCAGTTAGAGAAAAACCTGATGAAAATAGTGAATTGCTTATAGAAGCTTTTTCTGATCAGGGGTCGAATGATATAGCACTTACTCACGACATGACAGCCAACATGGAACCAGGTTATTATTCTGCAGAAGTTCAGTATATGTCCGAGGATCAAAAGCGCATAACTGTATGGCCTAAGCTTTCTGGAAATCAAAAAACAAGCAAAGCTAATCGCAAGAACTTTTGTCTCATGACAGAGGTGGTGTACAGATGAATGGAAATGTTGGAATCAACAAATCAAATGCGAGCTTAACAGGATCTATAAGCACTGCAAGTATAAACGGCAATGTCAGAACAAATGCAATACTTGGTAAAACAAAAGTTGGAAATGTTATTGTAACACGAACTGATTCAGCATTTAAGGTTATGACAGATACTACAGAAAAGTGGAATTCCGATCCAGGATTCATACCAAAAGCAGGTACTCTTGTAGTCTACACGGACAAATATAGTTATGAAAAAAATGGTACGATATTTTACAGTCCAGGAATTAAAATTGCAGATGGCAATTCATATCTTATTGATTTGCCATTCATTACAGATTACGATGATGCGGTTGGTGTTATTTATAGTGCCGGGACCCAAGAAGAATGGACGAATAGAATTGGCTATATACCAAAGAAAAATGAGATAATAGTTGTTACCGATAAATACGTTTACAGTGAAGATGGAATCACTCGTTATGTTCCTGGAATAAAAATAGGAGACGGAAATGCGTATGCAATTGATCTTCCATTTATAACCGATTCCATAGAAAGAAAACTTGATGCTCATATAGCAGATCAAAATGCCCATATATCAGCAACCGATAGACAATTTTGGAACAGAAAACTCAATTTTGTAGTTGACGATGATAACCTTGTATTCAATAGGTTGTAAAAAAAGGAGGTTGTTTACAATGCCTAACCCGACCATTTCGCATATTACTACCCCATCTGGAACTGTCTATGACATTAAAGACACACAAGCTCGAACTGACATAGAATCTATTCAAAGAGCTATTTCCGGAGGAATGTCATTTATCGGACAGACCACAACTGAAATCGTAGATCAATCGACAAACAATCCAATAACTATCTCAGGAAGTAGTTATACTGCTGTCGCAGGTGACCTTGTCGTATATGGAACAAAGGAGTTCGTGTTCGACGGAGACAAATGGATTGAATTCGGTGATCTTGGATCACTTGGGGCTTTAGCGTTTAAGGACAGCGCTTCAGGAAGTTATACACCAACTGGAACGGTGACTATTGGTAATCCTACGATTACGCTGTCGTCTGACACAAAGTATGTCGCAACTTCTGCTACCGGAGGAGGAAACGTTAGTGCTGGTAGCGCAGCACAGTGCACGCTTCCGTCTCTCGAAATGACAGTTCAAAATGAGAATCTCGCTTTTTCCTGGAATGATGGGAGTTTTACAGCAAATGTCCCGACAGGAGTAACGCTTCCGACGTTCACTCAACAGACAATAGCCACCGGAGTTCAGTCTGCAACAAATGGAAATGCTACGTTTACCGGAACCGCAGGAACAGTAACCGTTGATTAATAAGGAGGCAAAGTCATGGCGGATATCAGCAAAATTACAGATGTGAACGGAAATGAATACAATCTTAAGGATGCCAGTGTTCCGTCATGGGCTAAGGCACAAAACCCACCTACCTATACAGCCGCCGATGTAGGAGCTATACCTGCTAGTGCAAAAGGAGCTGCTTCTGGTGTTGCCGAACTGGATGCCAGTGGTCATGTGTTAGCTTCTCAGTTGCCAAGCTACGTGGATGATGTGCTGGAATATTCCCAAAAATCAGCTTTTCCGGCAACTGGTGAGGCTGGAAAAATCTACGTCGCCAAGGACACCAACCTCACGTACCGCTGGACCGGCAGCGCCTACACCGAGATCAGCCCGTCCCTGGCCTTGGGAGAGACCTCATCAACTGCCTACAGAGGCGACCGTGGCAAATCCGCGTATGACCACGCTCAGGCCAAAGGCAGCGCGTTCGCGTCAGGACTGTACAAAATCGCCACCAACGCCGAGGGGCATGTCACTGCGGCTGTAGCGGCGGCGAAGGCTGATATCACCACGCTGGGCATCCCTGCGCAGGACACAACATACTCCCCGGCAACCCAGAGTACCGCAGGTCTGATGTCCACGTCCGATAAGGCTAAGCTGGACGGAATAGCCAGCGGCGCTCAGGTGAACAGCATCACCGGCGTCAAGGGCAACGCAGAAAGCACCTACCGCACGGGCAATGTCAACCTGACTCCGGCAAACATCGGTGCTCTGGCATTAACAGGTGGAACGCTTACTGGCGAACTGACTCGTAAAGTAAACGATGTAGATGCGTCCAAAGCGGACAACGGTGTTACCTCAACAAAATATCCTACCACATTTAACATTACAGACTCTGCTGACAGAATATTGACGAGAAAGGAAGCGGTCATTAAACAGGATGGTACTATCTCTGCATATTGGTATGTCAGAAATTATAATACAAGCGGTGAACGAGTAGGACAAAAAGGCATTAAATTAGAAATGAATAAAAGTGGTGCTTTAACATATACGTTTGATGATGCAGACAAAGCACGATCCGCATTGGGCGTCACTCCAGCGAATATCGGAGCAAAAGAAATCCAAACCGCTGTTAATGACCCAACAGCTAATGGCACAACATTATCATTTATTGATAGTATTACTCAAGATGCTCAAGGTGTAATTTCAGCTACTAAAAAAACCGTGGCAGGAGCTACTCAAAATACAGCTGGATTAATGAGTGCGGCTGATAAAACTAAAATAAATGACATGGGTATGACTTCATATGGAACATGCTCCACAGAGGCTAGCGCCCAAGTCAAAGTAGTGACTATTTCCAACAATAATTGGCAGCTAAAAATTGGAAGTATTATTGGAGTTAAATATAGTTATACTAATACATACAATGCAACTGCATCTGCTCCTGTAAAATTAAATGTTAATGGCACTGGAGAAAAACAAATCTACTATAGTAATTCAGCAGCGCCTACAGGCACTAGTACAACAGCATTTGGCTATGCTAATCAATATCGGTATTATATGTATGACGGGACATATTGGGTTTTTATGGGTCTTTCGTATCATGATAATAATGTCCCTAGTGCGTACTGTTCAACTAATGGCGGGACAGCAGCTAAAACGGCGAGTTTTAACGGGTATCAGCTATTGACAAAATCGTATTTACAGATTGTTGTCACAAATACAAATACTTCTGCAAATGCTCTTACGCTAAATGTTAATGGTAAAGGTGCAAAACCCATTTATATTAACGGTGCTGCGTCAAGCTCATCAAATTATACATTACCTGCTGGTAGTTATATTATATACTATGATGGAACTAATTACTATTTCCGTACAGATGGAAAACTAACTGCCAATATTACTGGCACAGCATCTAATGTTACTGGTACGATAGCTATTGAACATGGTGGCACAGGGGCGACCACTCCCGCCGGCGCGCGGGCCAAGCTCGGCATCACTCCGGCGAACATCGCTTTTATAGGGATGAATCCTACGGGCGGAACGTCAAATGATACTCGCGAATGGTGGGCCAATAAGGGCACTTGCTATACGTTTATCGCTGGCGCAAATCAGGTTAACGGGCAACCAGCC
>JAEIGA010002348.1_pt1 | contig 30244 bp, 43 predicted proteins | sample 9270691 | NCBI WGS metagenome assembly JAEIGA01 (sample SAMN17057246, study PRJNA624740) | gut metagenome | biome: biome; isolation source: fecal sample | host: Bos grunniens | place: China: Xizang | collected 2019
ATTTGGGAATCGGAGGCCCCCTCGGGCTAAATGACCGCCCCGAGGTAAATTTTAAGGGTTGTTAATAATTCGTTAAGATTTGGTGAAGCGTTTGGTCAGACTGTCAGCCCATGCCGCTTGTCTCTGCTCGTTGCGCTCGCGGATGGCTTCGGTGGAGTGGTAGCGCAGAGCCTTGTGGTGAGCGGCGTGGCATTGGTGGCAAAGTGCTACGATGTTGCTTCGACGGAAGCAGAGCTCGCGCATGGCTTGCTCGGTGCGTCCGCTTTCAACTTCCACGATGTGATGGAGCTCTCGCGCTGGCACCACATAGCCTTTGGCCTCGCACCACTGGCAGAGCGGATGCTCTCGCAGTACGGTGATGCGCAACTCCTTCCACTCTCGGCTGTTCATCAGCTTCTTGTATATACGTCCGTGGCTCATATAGTTTAAAAGTCTGGATGTTTGCGTCTGGTCTCGTCCTTAATTGAACGGCAATCGTATCCATGCTTTCGGCATAACTCATAGAAGCGTCTGCGGTCGGCTTGTAGAACATCGTCAATATGTCCGTGCGTGTTGCGGTTCAGTTCCAGAGGGTCTTTGCTCTCGATGGAATCCTCATATAGTTCGGGCATGTACTCCGTATTGAAGTATGTCCGCTCTGCTCGTCTCTTCATGGCTCAACTCCAAATGGCTTTCCTCCAAGTATTTCCTCAATATCATCCGCGCTCACATGCTCGCCGATATGTTCGCCTTCCCATTCCTTGAACTGGATGCTTGGCATCTCGTCAGGTGTGCGGTGCTTCTTGCGCTTGGTGCGCTGCCCGTACTCGATGGGTCGCCCATAGTCGGTGAGCGTTCCCATGCCTGGCATCTCGGCTCTCTCCTCCTCTTTGTTCAGCGAATCGTCCATATATTCGGACAGCAGGGTGAGCGTCTCGCGAAGCGATATGCAATCGAGTCGCTTGCCTATCCTGTCGAGCTTGCGGTAGAGTCCGGGCATGCTCACCTCGGCCACACGCTCCAGTATGTCGTCCACGCATGTGGTGTAGGTGGCATCGCCCATGAATGGTTTGTCCACCATCGTGAGGCCGAAGCCTTTGCGTGGCTCCTTGCCGTCGTGCTGCTGAAGGATGAGGATGCACTGCGCCACGTCCATCTGAGCGTCTATGCGGCTGAAGTTGAACGCCTTGTTCCACGACGCATCCATCTTCATCATGTTGAGCAGCGTCAGGAACTCGTTGGCGATTGGTCCCGTGTGCTTCGCGCTCTCCACGATGAACTGAAGGCAGAGAGCGAGCAGATGGTTTGCCGTCACGTCGTCGCCTCGCATCTTGGCAATAGCATTCAGTTGGTCAGCCATCCATGCCGGTATCTTCACCGACAGGGTGACCACGCCATCATCTTTGGTCTTCTGGTTTCCTAACATTGTTTTGTTCTACGATTTCAAGGTTTAATTTGTCGTGCATCTCGCGGACGGCTGGCAGATCGTCCACCACCTCGCTCACGGTCTTGTAGATTTTCTTCGTTTGCATCATCCTCACCACCACGTCGGCAATGTCGGCCTTCTCTCCGTCTTCCGGTTGCCACCAACCGCCTTTCGACTCCTCTGTCACCGGTTGCGTATCGACAGAAACGCGGTCGTAGTGTAGGTTCTCGGCCTTCGCCTTCCATTTGCTGATGCCGTCGCGGTCAGGATAGAGGATAATGTGTCGCTTCTGCGCGATGATCGGCTCGAGCTTCTCGCGGTTGATGTTCGAGATACCACCGCACGCCATCCACACCTGCTTCATCGAATTGCCGTAAGCAATCGACATGATGAGAGCTGTCTTCTCACTCTCCACGATGCACACGTCTTGCGCCACGTTGTCGCGCTTGTATTTGTCGAGGAGGTGGAGGCCAAACAGACAGCTCTTCATGTCGGTCTTGTCGGCTGAGTAGCCAGAGCGTGGGTCGCGGTAGAGTGCTGCGTGTATCCAGTCGAAGTTGTAGCGGCTCTCTTTGTCGCGGTGCCCATCGGCTTTGTAGAGCATCATCTTGCCTGTGCGTATACATTGCTGCTCGTCGATTTGCCAATAGATCACCATGCCGTTCCTCGACTCGCCGATGCGGTAGTCGGTCAGCATGTCGAGGATGCGGCTGCGTTGGCATGCGTCCCAGTTGATGCCATAGAGCCAACGGCCAAACGGGTTCTCCTTGCTTAGGCCAAAGCGCAACCGCCACATCTTTTCGGGCAGCACGAGCATGGGCAGCTCGGACACCGACTCGCGTGGCTGTGAGGGTCTCACGTCCATCTGGTCGGCTCCTTCCACCTCGATGCTATACTTCTTACCGAGCCATGCCAAAGCGTCGTGATATGACATTTTTTCATGCTCCATCAGGAAGTTAATGGGGTCTCCATGCCATCCACAACTGAAACAGTGGGCGTAGTTCTTATTGGGAGAGATTTTGAACGAGCCATAGTGCTTATCCTCGTGAAACGGACACTTGCACTCGTATTCTACGCCTCGCTTTCTGAGTGTGTAGAAGTCTCCTATCACGTCCACGATTTTGGCCGCGTCCTTAATTCTCTGCTCTGTCCATTTGTCAATCATGTCTTCTGCTGTTTAGGTGTTTCAGTCTTGACTCCAGCTGTTGGATGATGTTGTCGATGGTCAGCCCTTGGTAGTCCTTTTTCACGTCTTTGAGAATCGCGAGCTGTGCCCGCAGTCTGATTGTCGGGTCGTTAATCATAGCGTTGTATAAAAGTCATAGTTTGCGCGTGCGCATGTGCGCGTCGCCCGTGTGTGTGGGTTTGTGTCCCCGCCACCCCGCGCCCATCATCAGCGCAGGGGGTGGTTGGGATACACACCCCGCAGGCGGTGAAATGCCGCCCCAAAATGAATTGTACATACCTATGGTATGTAAAGGTGTTTGGGGTAGCATTTTCAGAATGGTAAATCTTCAGGAGGTTGGAGCATGTATGCGCCTTTTTTCTTCAGTGTGGATTCGACCAAATAACCGAGGTGTCGTGCGATACGAAGGTCAACGTCCTGTATGCCGTGGTTTCGTTGCCCTCCAATCTCTCCGAATATTAATTTCTTCACATCTGCTCCGCTCATAGGCCATTCATATCGACCATCTGCTTCGTTTATCCAATGAAGAATGTCGTCAGGATTGTCGCCTTCGGTTTCTTTCGACTTGCTTGGTAGGTTCGGACCAGTTCCTATAATGTGAGGAATTCCGAGGTTTCCGGCTGAATCGGTTATCTCAAACTTCCAGTCATCGATGTCCTTACCGCGTGCGTCTTGTTGCTTGACAGTGAACGTCACACCGTTTGCCGTCTTTGACTTGATACTCACCAGCGTGTCACTAACTTTGTTTCCCAACTCCGTTCCAATCCATCCGCGCATCTTGCCTTCGTCATCATCGTTTTTCCGACTTGGGTTTTGATGCAAGGCGCACCAGATGCACATCTTTCGCTCTTCGGCTATGCTTGCCAAATCATCGAGGATTTGTGTGCCGCTCTCTTCGTCGTTTATGCTTGCCAATAGGTCGCGAAGGCCGTCGATGAACAACACGTCTGGCTGAATGACATCCACGGCGTTTCGAATGAGCTCATAGCGTTGCTTGTAGGGTTTCTCTTCGCCTTTCGGCATATTCTTCAACCATAATACAGAGAAACGTTCGTCAGGCAATTTCATGTCCCAATTACACAACCAATGCACACGGCGCAAAACCCTTGCGGAATTTAGTTTCTCCATTTCCGTGTCGACATAGAGAACGTGAGGTTCGTGGCCGAGATACTCGATAGTTCGCTCGGGCACCTTCAGCCCTGGAAGATATATGTTTGTTCGCTCGCCTCCGTTTCCGAGTATTGCGGCCATGAGCTGTGTCAGGACAAACGACTTTCCGTTTTTTTTCTGACCGCTTATGGCTCCAAGCCCTCCAACGGTTGAGAACGGGACACCATTATATTCGAGCATGTAGTAGGGCTCTGGATAGTCTTCTCGTGGGTCTAATAGGTATGGTTGTATGCTGTCCCACTTGATTTCTTCAGGTGTCCTGATTGGTGGTAATTTGTTGTTTTCGTCCATAGTTCCTTTTTTCTCTTTCGATTCTTTCTTTTCGCCATTTCACCACCTTCCGCAAGATTTCCTCTCGGTGGGCTTGGTAGTATGCACGCTGATAGGCCAGACGCTCCTCTTTGTGGCGTTGATAGTAGTCGCGCCCATACTTCTTCCACGGGAACTGAGGTCGTTCAGAACGGTAGGTCATCTCCTTCGGGTGTTGGTTGAATGGCTTCTGGTTGCTCAACAAATTTGATGGGTTGTGGCTCCGCTTCCTTCTTGCGTAGCACCTCGAAAGAGTTCATCCGAAGGTCGTTGTAGATTCGGTCACCGTATGTTGTTGTCGCATGTCTGAAGCCCACCTTCACCAGTGCGCCCTCTTTGAGCTGCGCAATGATATTCTCATCCCAAGGCTCCAAATATACCTTATCATACCAAGGGTCGGTGTCATGTTCTTTAAACTCGAAGACGAAGCCAGTCCTCTTCCATTCTTTGCCGGTGCTTTGGGATGTACCACTGCGCTCGACTACCTTTGAAATAATACCTTTAAATTCCATGTCAATTTTGTTTAGATTTATCTTTTATATTCTTTCGTGACTCTTCCATTATCCTCGTCTCTTCAACGCTGAAGGTGTCGAGGATGACGGTCTTAAAAACGGGATATTTTTTGAATATCTTCTCCGCTGCGGTGTAGGCAGATTTGATGAATTCTGCCAAATCCGCGCTGTTCATACCCTTCACTTCGTCGGGGCCTATCTCGGCATCAAACATGATGTCCTGATAGTTTTTGCTTAGTCTGAACTTCATGGCTCAGGGAAATGAGGTTTCCATCCATCCGGCAAGGGCCATGACGGCAAACAGCACGATGGGGGTTAAAACTCCGTAGATCACCAGCTCTTTGTTGGTGAAATGTTCGGACAAAATGTCTTTCCGCATGATGTCAAAAAACTTTTTCATATCTTTATGGGTTTTAGTGAATTGTCAATTTAAAAGCATCCGAACCTCACGGTCAGGATGCAAAAAAGAATGAATGTGTACTGTACTGGAATTGTATCGAAAACCGCCCCGCACAGGCAACTGTCCAATATCTTCGATTGTCTTTGAACGGTATTTGATAGTGGTAGTTCAAGCTGTCAAGCCAATCAAAGCCCGAGGCTCCCAGTTCTGCGCGTAGGGGGCGGTATAGTTGTCAATAAAAACCAGCGGGCTTCACAGCAGGCTGGGAAAAAAAACAATCTTATTAATGAAAAAACAAAATGTTATAAATTTATGTTGCTTCTATGGGTCTCCACAACCTCAACGGCCAATCGTCTTCGCCGTCTGTCACAACAACTTCAGGGATGCTGTCGTAGTCGTATATGGCCCCACAAGATGTGGGATGGTTGCTATACCTTCTTTCTTCCTCCTCGCACCATGAGAGCGGAAGCCCTCGTGAATCTTGCGGCTCGTTCAGGAATTCCATCGGCTTGATGTTGTAGAGCCTTCCGACTTCAATATGTCGGTCGATGGCTTCAATTTCTTCGGCGGTGAGATGCTTGCACGCTTTTGCAGCCGCCTTCATCTGCTTCACCCACCATTCGGGGAACGGGCAATGCCATTCACCGTCGCCAAATCCTACTCTTCTTTTGTCGTACAGCATAGTTCTTCATTTTTTTTGTGCTCGTGGGAGGATTCGAACCGCCCCTCATCCCAGATTCTGAAGCATCACCTTTCGGTGGTTTTGGTTTATTTGCATGTTCGTACCAAATATTCATGCTTTCACGAGCTACCTATATGTGAATTTATCCCGCTAACCAGGCAGCTCGCGATGTGTAACTCAGTCGCCTCAATTCTGTGCTTCCATCATGATTCACTCGCATGATGTGGTATAGACTTTCCTTTCCTTTCGCAATGCCTCTCGCTTTAGCGGTGCCTTTGTGCCAAATTGTCAAAGAACAATTGTTTTTGTTTGTTGCAATATTATCGCAACTTTGTGGAAGGTGCGGGAGTCGAACCCGCTGCTCATCCGAGGCTTTTCAGGGAATCACAGCTGAACGTCTGTGGGCCAAGCATTCCCATTATTCCATTTGCCGGTTTGCACCTTCTATTCCAGCTTTTACCTTCCAGTTTGCCACTACATAGTAGCGGCTGGAGTCTTCACCAACTCCTTCAGCTTTCCCTCACAAATCATTCGGTTGATTTTGTGGGCGGGGTACGCCCATCGCGTCACCTTAGTCTCGCCATCGGTCGAAACCTCTGCCCGTTCCCGAGGCAGCAGCTCGCCATACCGGCGAAGCCATTCAGGCGACAGCATGCCGAAACGCTCCGACAACTTTTCAGCCGTCAGCCACACCTCGTCGGCTCCCTCGAGAATCTCTCGCATGGTGTCCCTGACCGTGGCTATAACTTGGGCGCGTAGAATCCTGTCCATCACTTCAGCCTTTTATATGCAATAGTCAATGGCTCTCCAGTCTCAACGCGCTCGAAGTCCATGTCTTCAAGCCGCTTCATGGTAGAGAATTGCACCCGTGCACTCTCAACAGCCTTGGCATTTGGCAGAACAAAAATGCCCATTTTGCCAACCTCAATGGCTCGAATGTCGTCTCTTGATACCTTTTCGCAAATCATAATTTTACTTAATTAAATGATACATTTTGTATGATTTTGGGGAAATAGCCGTATATTTGCACTCTATCACCTTTGCAAAGACGTGTATCACGTCTGACGGCTATTTTTATGCCCCAAAATGTCGGTTAATTACTTACGGGGGCAAAGATAATACAAAAGTTTGTAAGTTCGTACATTTGATACGAATAATTAACAATTATTAATAACAAAGTTGTTATTGTGTATGAAAGAAGTAGTGAAAGATTTGGCCTCGGCTAATAGACTTAACGAAGCATATAGACACTTATATGCTAATTTTGGAATTGACTCGCAAATAAAATTTGCCGAGGCTTTGCGAGTTCAACGCACAGCCTTGTCTGCTGCTATGAATGGAAACAAAGCATATCTTACGAAAAACCTATTTATTAAGGTGTGTGCTGCCTTTCCTGATACATTCAACCTCGACTATTTGCTCACGGGCGAAGGTTCTCTTCTATTGAATGAAAAGAAACCCGAACCGCAAAAGATTGAGCAGACAGCCGACATCCTCGAACTCTATGCCCAGCGTGTCCGCCTCGTGGATGACTTGCGCCAAACCCTGAAGGAAGAGCTGGAAGAGGTCAGAACTATCCGCGCAGAGCTCTCGCAAGCCCGCAATGACTTCCGAGATGCCACATACCGACTCACCCAGGCACTCCGCACACTGACCCCAAATCCCACCATCGACATCGCCGCAGATGAGAAGTGAGTTTCCCCAAACAAAAAATCAAATCCACGGAAAAGCCGATGAATAGTTTACAATCCAAAGAAAGCGTCAAAACCCAACGGAATCACAACCATGGTGAACGCGCACCGCCCGTAAATAGTGGGAAAGGCCGATGAATAGGGCGATTCGGAAGAATAAAGAAAGAAAATAGAAAAGGGGTAAATGGTGGTTTTTTGTGGTATTTTTGCCCAAATGTTTCCCCAGAGTTTCCCCAAATGTTTCCCCAATTTTTAAGAATCATGATAAATACATCAGTAATTTACAATCATAGAGGAAGGTTCAGTGCTGACGGGATGGCTCCCGTGGAGATTCGCATAACCGTGAATCGCAAACCTTTCTATATACAGACGGGTGTGCGCGTGCGCCCGAAGGAGTGGAAGTTTGGTAGAGTGGTGAATAGAAACGACTGCGACACCATGAACGACCGCATCAGCGTGATGCTGGAGCGCGTGGACAACATCGTGAATGAATGTCTGCAAAATGGTGAGGAAATTGACGTGGCGGCTATCCGTCGCAAAGTGTGGTCGCCTGACAAGCGACGGGCAGATGATGCTGAAGATGTCATCACATGGATGTCTGCCCAAATCAAGATGATGGGTGTGGCGCGTGGCACCGCCAAGCACTATGAATGTTCCATTGCCCAACTCGCTGAATCGGGAATCATCAGCAAGTGGTCTGACTTGACGGTGGAGAACCTTCACCGATGGGATGCCCACCTTCACAGCATCCAGAAGCATCGAACGGATGCGGAGATAAAAGCCGGCAAGCCCGTGGAGTATATCGGGCAGGCTACCGTCCGCAACTATCACAAAGACATCAAGGCTCTGCTGGGTCGCGCCCTGAAGTTTGGGCTCATAGACAAAAACCCCTACGACCGAATGAAGGGTGAGATAAAGCGAGGCGACAAAGAAACCGTGGAATATCTCACGAAGGATGAGCTCACGCGGATTGAGCGTTTGGATCTAAACGACGGCATGCTGTCGTTGGCTCGCGACCTTTTCATTTTCCAATGTTACACGGGTATGGCCTTCAGCGACATGCAAGACTTCAGGTTGGATGACTGTCAGCACGAAGGAAACAAGTGGCTGGTGGCGAAGCAGCGCGTGAAGACGGGCATCACTTATTTCGTGCAACTGCTCCCGAAGGCGTTGGCGGTGGTTGAGAAATACGACGGCGAGATGCCCCAGATTGCCGTGCAAGTATATAACCGGCAACTGAAGGCTCTCGCGGAGATGGCAAAAATCAGAAAGCGTGTCACCAGCCACGTCGGTCGGCATACCTTTGCCACATGGGCGTTGCATGAGGAGGTGCCCATCGAGCGCGTTTCGAAGATGCTCGGTCACGCTAACATCAGACAGACACAACGCTATGCCAAAGTGCTGGCGAAAGACGTTTATAAAGAATTCGAAAAACTAAAATGAAAGCCTATGAAAAAGTATCTATTTTTTGCGCTCACGGCTCTTATTGCCGTAGGGTGTGGCAAGTCAGTGGAAGAAGAAAGTGAAAGCCTCACAGCGAAGAAAATCACGTTCAGCGTGGACGGTGACTTCATCTCTCCAACGTTCACCCGTGCGCTCTCTGCTAACGGCACAGACATGACCGACCTGTGGGCATTCGACTTCGTGGACGAAGAGTGTGTGCAGTTCGTTCACCAAACGAGCGACGATGCCGACTTCGGAAGCCCATCGTTCACGATGAGCCAGGGTGATCACATCATCTGCTTCGTGGTCAGCCGTGGCGAAGGTGCTGCACTCGATGAAAACTCTCGCACCATCGAATGGACGAAACCGAGCGACACCTTCTGGAACGACAAGCAGCTGACGGTATCGCAGTCAACACCGGACAATATCGCGGTGACGCTGAATCGTGTCGCCACTCGCTTGCGTGTGGTCGTAAACGATGAAGTGCCGGCTGGCTTGGCTTCGGTGGACATCACGCCTGCAAAGTGGTTCTATGGTCTCAACTATTGGACGGGTGACACTGCTATTCCGAAGACGAATGTCACGCGCTCAATCAGCATCCCGTCATCGTATGTTGGCACCACGAACCTCACGCTCTCCATCTTCGGTCTGAGCACCACCAACGAGTGGCAGACTGACGTGAGCCTCGTGGCGAAGGATGGCGAAGGAGCCACCGTCAGCAGCATCGCCATCGCGGATGCCCCCTTCAAAGCCAACCGCACAACGCAGTATTCGGGTAGGCTGTTCACCAGCAGCGGAGCCTTCTCGCTCTCGCTTAATGATGAATGGGATACCGACTACACGGGCACATGGTAAAAGCAATGCGGAGCATCCTCTCGGGTGCTCCGCTTCACATTTTAAAAGAATCGATTTTACGGCTATATTATAAACAACAACAGAACTATGAAAGTTCACCATTTCCTTCGAATGTCCATGCCCCTTGTGCCAGGTTGCCCCATGTGGCCGTGATGTGGGCAGCTGTGCAAATTGCAGAGCCCGTTACATAGTCGCTTGATGGGTAGTCCGCATCGTAAATCTTCAGCGTGACTTCAGTACCGACTTCGAGAAGCAGGTTCTCAACGCCTATCACAAGGTTGCTGACGCTCACCATCCAAGACTTTTGCCCGGCAATGAGTCTCCGCCACTTTCCTGTTGACGAAGATGTCAATGGCGAACTCACTGGAATGGCTTCGCAAGCGGTTTCAATGTCGCACGATTTCGATGCGGCTATTGCAGTGTTGCCGATGGCAACAATTATTTTTCCTCCGTGTATCATATTTCAATCAAAGTGGGTGTGAATTTGTCGTTTATTGGGTCAAGCGAATAGCCTATGATGACATAGGTTCTTCCGTCGAGTGTGTAGCGGTCAAGATGGAACTGCGAACTCTGATATAAGAAATCAGGACGCACGCAATGCCTTGTTGAAAACATGTGCGCCATGTTGGGTTTTCCCACCTCGTTTCCGTTGCCGATCATGTTGCTGTTCTGCCTCCAAAATGTCATCGGGAAAGAAACGGATGCCTCCTCGACGGCTGGGGTCGTATTTTCCACCACGTCAGAATTATCCACGCGCTCAGTATATTTTGCGAATCGGGTCTTTGCCATCTCAATACTGAAGTTGTCGATGGCAAACGGTTCTCCGTCTGCAACCGGTGGAAGACTCTGTGAGTTCAATGGGATTGCGAAACCTACGGTCAACGGAATGTCATTGGGACAATCGTGGATGTAGAACTCAAAATCGCCGTTGTCTTTCAGTTCGATGGGGACATAGTAATCATAACTCGGGTTGTAGCTTGTTGTCCAATATGGATATGCGCCGTTTCCCGTGTAATGGTAACCACCACAATCTATCAAGGCGTGAAATATCAACGGTTTGAATGGGAAGCTGCGCGGTGGTGTTCCGAGGTCGGACAGCCCGCCTGTTCCATCAGTCCACCTCATTCTCATTTTCAGAACAAGGTCGCCAACAGGATGGTCATAAAATTTCAGAGTAAGAAAAACACCATGACCGCACCATGCGTTGTTCATCTTGATTAACAGCTGCTCGGTCATATCATCACCCAGTCCACCACTCACCAAATACGCGCCATAGTCTTCCAGGTTGTCGTTGATGATGCGTGTGGAGTAATAATAGTAGCCTTCTATTTCGTCCGTTTCAAGCTGAAGGAATCCGCAAGAGAATGAATCGTCGGGCACGTTGCCAAAAGAGCCTGATGGTGCTATTACACCCGTCCACGAACAATGGTCAAACGGAAGCCGGCATGTGGGAATGTCGCCATCGTATTTGATGGTGACTTTGCTCAACGGCATGATGGTCGACTCTGTGCCTGCATCACTCGCAACCGTGTAGTTGTTCAGATTAATGTCAGCTCGGCTCAGTTGAGAACTCACTCCCGTTGAAGCATTCACTTTTCGGAATGTTGTAGCATAGCCGCTGGCTGGAACAAACACGATGTTGTCGGGCTCATCGTGACATATCCAGCGGTAGGCACGGCAAATGCCTTCGATGCCATAACTCACAGGCTGAGGTTCAAAGATGTCCTCTTCCTCACGGTTCTCAGGGTAGCGGCTATTATATGGGCAAAGCACAAGCGAATTGATTTTGCTTGTGATACTCTCGCCTTCAGGATAGGTGAAATAAGTGACACCCATTCTGTCGCAGATGTCTTCCATCACTTCTCTGATGGTCATCTGACGTGGTGGGTCGTAATAGGCAAAATATGTAGAATCAGCCAACGACAATGGTGAAGCCACCGCAAACTCCAAGATGCGCGGTGCTTCAACCCATTCCGACTCATAGTTCGACGGCTGTATGTAGCCGGAGAACTGAAGGTCGTTGCCGTAGTAGAACTCCACAGCGTGCGATGTGTTGGTCGTTGGACGTAGGCCGTCGAGCTCTCCGTTCTCCGTTTCAACGAGTCGAATCACGCCCGTCCTGGTGCGAATGACATTGAGCAACGACGTGCTGTTGTCCTCGTCCATGAGGAATGGCACATCGGCCCCCGTCAACGTACCGCCACCGCTTCCGCTTGCGGTGATGGTCAGCTGGCATGAAACGCCTGCAAGCGACTTGAAGTTAAGAGTCCATGTTGCCATATCTGCGGTTTCTTGTGGTTGCCACCTCGCCACGTCCTACACGACGGTTGTGGGCATTCACTGCGAGCGTGATGGTCTCGCCCGTGAGCGATGCCGAGAGGTGCATGTTCGACAAATGGTTGTTGGATAGTTGCTGAGCAAGCACGCCTTGCTGAGCTCTGTTGAGAACGAGCTCGCCAGCATTCGCCATGATCGGCGTGATGTCTGAACTGAAGTTTCGACCGCCCACAAAGTAACCACCGGCAGCGCGTGGGATGATACCACCGCGAGCGAATGGGATGATAGTGTCGGCAGCTGATAGTGCCTCGATGGCAAGCAGCGTGGTGGCTATGCCGGTCAGAATGGTGCTAACGCCCTGGATGGCTCCGATGGCACTTTTGATGCCGTCGGGAATATCGATGCCCAGTTGCTCCATTCCGTTCACCACTTGCGACATTCCGCTTGCCATGTTGCCCATAACTTCGTTTAGTGGTGTTCCTTCTGGGCCAGCCATTGCCTTTGCCACTTTCTCGGCTATCTTATCCAACGCCTCTTGCGGGACGGTCACTTTTTCCTCGACACCTTTTCCGGCCAGTGCTGCCATCATGTCAGAAGGAGCCGCAAGCATGGGTCTGCTTTGCGGATTCTTCATGTCATCGAGTTTCCATTGCGCTTCGTTGAGCTGCTTCAGGTAATCATCACGGACAGCCGCACCAGCCTCTTTCCACTTTTTCGTGAGTTCAGACACGAGAGCCTCTTGTGCGGCGATGGAATCGGCTGCGTAGGTGATTGCGTTTGTTACACCACCGCCACCGCCTCCACGGCCGCCACGGCCACCGCCTCTGCCGCCATTCAAATATCTTGCATTTCCCAATAGTGTACTTGCGGCGGCTCCTTGTGCATTAAATGCGGCAGTCAGATAGTTTGAATTGGCATTTCTCCACTCGTCTGTAAACAGGTCAAGCAGTTTTTGATTGATGTTTCTGTCATCAACCTTTTGCGTGTAACCACCAGAGACTAATGTGTTAGTGCCATTATTCTTGTAGTTTCTGAACTCGGTTCTCAGGCTGCCCCTTGCGTTTTGTTTCATACGCATAAAGTCAGCATCGCTGCTGAACGTGCGCATGAGAAAATCGTAGCTGCTTTTATCAAGTACAATATTTGCATCTGCGAGTTTTTGTTTTACAAGTGCTTCGAATGCGTTTCTGTTCAACTTTGATTCAGTTCGGAATGCGGCTTCCAATTTCGGCTCCAACGATGTGAGCTCTTGCTGTGCTGCCTTACCTGCTGCACTATCCGCTCCGCTTCTTCTTATTGTGGCTCGGAGTTCGGTTTGACGCGCTTGCAATTTTGCACGTTCAGGGTTGATGATGGTCATCCTGGTGTTCAACTCATCCAGGGCGTTGTATGCTTCTTTGGCCTTTGAGATGACATTGTTTATCCCTGAAATGAAACCGCTAAAATCACCGTTGTTTATCGCATGCAAAAATGAATTATATACGCTTTTAGTGGCTTCTACGGTACGTCCCCACTCATCGACACTTGACTCATTCTGCTTGAAAGCGTCTTTCGCCACTTTCAACGCCGTTGTCATTGCACCGACAGCCACTGCCATCATGTTGAGCTTTGCCGGTGACAGTCCAACGCCTTTCATGAAGTCGCTGAAAGACTTGTTCGCCGCACGCATCTTCTTCTCGTAGTCGTTGGTCTCGGCGGTGAGTTTTACTATGGTTTGCGCTTTTGCCATATATACTATAAAAGTTAAAGCCTAATATACTAATTCATATATCAGGCTTTATACTATAAAAGGTTTACTTTTCGTAGAACGCTGCCTCCAATTCGGTTGCCATCGTGTTGGCAAGTTCCTCGGCTGCTTTCTCCATTTGCCATGTGGAACTTGTCTCAAATTGCCGTCCGGCTGGTATGGCTCCACGATTGCCGAAGCGTGTGTCGCGGCTTGATGTTCCCGCATTTAGGAATCGGAGAACGAAGCCACGGTCTTTGCCATAGTAGGTGTCAATTTGCTCGGTACGCTGTGAGCGTGGCCGTCGGTTGCCTCCACGTTGGTTCGGGTTCTCGTCCAACTTTCGCTTCACGATGAGTCGGTATTTTGCGCCAGCGCGTCGAGATGCCAGGATGCTGACATTTCCACCAAGAATTTGTTTGTAGACTGCATGCTTGACGGCTTTGTATGCCTTTCGAGGATCGTTCGTGAGTGCGGAGCGAACATCGGTTGAAATGTTTTTCCGTGCCCTTTTGATGATTGTACGGATGGAACTTTTCAGCCGTTTCTTCGTTTCGGGATTCTCAACGAGCAGACGGGCAAGTGCCTGAAGCTGTTCGTTGGCGTTCAGCAGTTCTACATTAACCATTCTTATTCCAGTTTTTCAAATCTTCTCTCAGTTCTTCTACTTCGTCGCGTGTAGGCAAGTCTTCCATATCAATCTCCCACGGAAAACGCTGGAGATCTTCTGGCTTGCGCAACTTGCAACCGAGGGCTGCAAGGATGTGGAATGTCTGCCAGCGTGTGGCCTCCCACAAGTTGCGAGCACGTCGACGATAGCCGTCAACGATGGCGTGGATTTCCCACAGATTCAATTCAAAGAGAGCGGTCGTTCGTTCGATTCCTATTTCGCCCACGAGTAGGGAATAAATCTCGCGGGCGGTTAGACGTTTTTTTTATCGTCAGGTGTTTCGGTTTCGTCTTTCGGCTGCTCGGCACCTTCACACCATTCGCTTATAGCATCGAAGACAGCCGTCGAGATGGCTGCAATGTCAGCGGCTTTGAACTTCAGCAAAACATCGTCCAACGTGATGGCCGTCTTCGGATTGTTCGCGATGATGGTGGCGTAATAGAGTGCTGCCGTGTTGCTGGTCTTTTGTACAGCCTCCAGCGTGAAGTTTTCGCCCGTGATGCCCTCAAAAGCAATTTGTGTGGCGAGGTTGAACGCGATGTTCAACTCCTCGCCAAAGACTTTCACTTGCTTCATAGTGTCGGAATAGTTCCGGTTGAAAGTGCACCATCGCCAATCATCGAAACCGTGAACGTAGAGTTCTGACGGTTGGCTGCGGTGATTGAAACCTCAGAAATGTGGACATTCCCCTGAGCGTAGGGCGAAGCCGGTGTGCGGTTCTTGGTACCCGCCGCGCCCGTGGTAGATGCAAGCTCAAACATATATGTTTCGCCATCTCCCACCTTCGACAAAGCGAATTCGAGATTGTTGGCACTGTCCTCATCGGTGAGCACAAGACAGTCGGTGGAAGCATCCCATGAGATGCCCGTCGGCTCGTTGTCTACCCAGTTGCCCTCGGTGTCTTTGGTGGATGCGTCTTCCATCTGAAGGCTGACGTGGAATGTGCCTGACGTGGCAGCAGCCCACGCTTTCCCATTAACAAAAAGACGCATTAGTTGACCCTTTATCATGATATGCCTCCTTTCCCTGTGAATTGTGCGGTGATGGTCATGTTTTGACGATTAGGCATAGTAGCCGAGAGGTCGGAAAGATATGCCTGTCCTGAATAAGAGAATGCGGCACTTTCTGCCGTTGCATTTCCAGAACCACTGGTCTGGTCCCATTTGAGGGTGACGGGGCTCATTGCAAGAATGATGTCAAGCAACGCGCTGAACTCTTCCTCGCTGAAGGTGTCGACGCTGACCGACCACGAGCGCGTGGTGACGGTCTGTTTTTCGTAGTCATCGTCCTTTGTCGAGCTCGATTCGTAATTGCCTGATACGGTGATTTGGCAGCTTGTGGCTTCGGCTACAACAGCCCCACCCACAAACACGCGAAGGTGCTGCCCCTTGATTACATTTGCCATATTTTCCTATTATTATACGTTAGTGTCACACTGATAGTTCAAAATTTGCCAAAAGCACGGCTTGTCGCTGTCGTAGCTCACGCCCTGTGCGGTGAGGTTATAGTTCAGCGGCACGAGGTCGAAGTCGGGGTCATCGTCCGCGAGGTTCTCGAAGAAGTCGCTGACGGTCTCACGGATTTGCGTTGCCATTTCGCCCAACTGCTTGCGCGTCTTGGCTGCAATCTCGATGCCTATCTGCACATTGTCAGTTTCACCTTCGTAGCTGTCGTCCTTCGTCTGGCTGTCGTTTTGCATGCCGTCGTAAGAAACTATCACATAGGGAACCGGAGCGTTGAGCACCTCTTCGTCAGGCAGGGCGATGGTGGTGTTGTAAACGTCGCCAGCGGGCAACGCTGCCATCAGCTCGCTATTACTGCGAAGTGCTCGCACGAATATGATGTCCGTTATTAGGCTCATTATATCTATCAGTTTGACATTGTTGTTAAACGAAAAGACTCCGAGCGAGCGGGCTTCTACCTCCGCCCGTCGGAGTCAGTCAGAATGAATTGAACGAGAGATCACACGGTGGTGGGCTCGCCCTCAACGAGTTTGATGAGTTTGAAGGCCTGAGGCTTGCCGGAGGCGTTCCCATTAACTTTTGAACTCAGCTCAGTAAGGCTGTATTCTGTGCTCAGTACGAGCACACACGAATTTCTCTTCGCCACTTCTGCACTTTGAGCGTCAACCGTGAAGCGAACCTCCCCATGTTGCTCGTAAGCGAGATAGCCCCAGTGGCCAATGCCGATGTAGAGGTCGCCGTCGGCCTTGGGAACGTCGTTGGAGTCGAGGTCGTAGTTCACATAGGGGCTCACCTTGTAGCGGTAGCCAAGGCAACGTCCGTCCTGGATGACGGTGCGGTCGCCGCACTGTCCGGGGATAGCCTTTGTGAAGGCGAGTTCAGTCTCCACTTCCTTGCTCATAACGAGCTCGGGCTCACCCTCGAAGCCGAGGTCCCACATGGCAGCTATCTTCATGGCGAGGTTCTTACCCACGTTCTCGTCGAGGGCGACCTCTTCCACGTCAACCGATGCGAACGGGCTCTTCAGGTTGTTGTCGAAAGCGGCGTGCGAGTAGATGTGGAGAGCAGCGAACTTAGCGAAGCCCTTCTGGAACTTGTAGGTGATGAAGCCCAGTAAGTCGAAGGCTTCGTTGTCAATAGCACGGTTGGATACTGCAACAGCAGCAGCCACACGCTCAGGAGCGGCGTTCACCTTTGCGAAGTTGATGGCCTGTTCACCAATAGGCTCGACCTCACCGGCAACAGTGAACTCAACATCGTCGATGGCGTAAGGCCATACCTCGTTACCAACAACACCAGTCAGAAGACGCAAGTCGTCGGGCAATTCGAGGCCTGCAACCTTGGTGTCGATGAGTTCGTGAATGGTGAGGGGCACAGCACCCGATGCCTCCAAGTTGGCGGTGGAGTTCTGATAGGTACCGGTTGTGATGGCATCCTTCAGCACGGTGGTGCTGTTGTTGGGGCCTTCCTCACGCACTTGGAGTTCCTCGGTGTAGGACTCGTGGTTGTCCTTGACCTTCTTCAGCAGCTCGCGGAGTTTCTGACTCTTGGTCTTCATCTCACGGAACTGGTTCAGCTGATGCTCGTCGAGCATGCCCTGAATCTCGATGTGGAGGCGGTTGTCCTCGCGCATGAGTGCATCGTACTTCTGCTCCTCCTCTTTGGTGAAGGGGCGGTTCTCACGGGTAGCAAGCTCTTCAATTCTGTCGAGCTCGACCAGAATCTCGTTGTGACGCTTCTGGATTTCTGATTTCGTTTTTGCCATAGCTTTTAAAACGTTTTAAAGTTAATATTAAAGTTGTTCGATTTTTCTACGCATAGAGCGGCGACGATATGCTGCCATCTCACGGGCGCGTTCTGCCTCTTCTTCAAGTCGGCGGTTTTCCTCCTCCTCTTTCGCCTTGCTGTCTACTTCGCGCTTCTGCTTTTCGGCTTCGACAATCTGTTTGTTGATGGCTTCGTCGATGCCGTCCGACTGCTCACGGGTAGCCACTGATGTCTGCTCATAGGCGGGATGGGTGACAATGGCGACATCATACAAGCCGGTGATGCGCTTCACATGGCGAAGCCACACCTCTTTGCCATTTCGGGTCTCTGCTGTGCGCTCGTAGCTCACGCCGTTCTCGCTATCCTGATAGTCGTCTTCGAAAGCGAACGACATGCCCGTGATGTCACCACGACGCATCAGCTCCAGCGCATCGTTGGCGTTGTTGGTATGTGGCAACTCACAGCGGCAAGCCACTCTGTTCTCGCGCAATTCAAGTTCGAGAGTGCCGTTGCCATTGCGACAGCGACCCAGCACGTCGGGCACCATGTTGGAGTGGTTGAGGTTCAGAATCACGTCCGAGCGTTGCAGCAACTCGTTGTCGATGCAACCAGGCTCCAACACCTCATAGACTTCGCGGGTCTCGCTCCACGGTGTGAGGTTTACGCTTCGCACCCCAAACACGATCGGAGTGCCCTCGATGGTGCGACTTTCCGCTTGTCCTTCCTGTGGCTCACGAATCTGCAAGCCGCAGTCTTCAAATGGGATGAATCTTGTTTGTTTCATATCTTATTTCAGTTTCTATTTATCGGAAAAATTGCGTTTTGGGTTTACCGTCCGCCGGATGTGCTTCGGACGCTTCTGCATCTCGCGCTCGATGTCTTCGATTTCTCGTTTTGTGGGTTTCTTTGTCATGATTGGCCGCCCTCCTGTGCAGTTGGTTCGTTTGTCGGTATGGTAGTCTGCCCGTTTCCGCTCAACTTCTCGCTTCCAAGTTCTGCGAGGTTGGTGCTGACGTACACGATGTCTCCGTTTTCCACAGCTGGCATGTCGTGCTCGGCGCGGATTTCGTTCACCGTCTTCGCTCCCGTCTGGAGGTTCAGTTGGTCAACTTTCGCCTGACGCTCTGGGTCCATAGCCAGCAGAGGCTTCTCGCAGATGTGGATGTCGCGCACACCGTAGAACTTCATGCCCAGCAGCTTGCGAGCGATTTCCTTCTCGCGGTCGGTCTTGTCGGGCAGAATGGTTCGGGTGTGGAACTCCATCGTGGCGTTCTGATAGTCGTTGTAATGGCTGTTGGTGTCGAGCATCAAGAGAGGACGAGGCACGGCATAATAGCGGCTGATGTCGTCGTAGGACAGGCCCATCTGTTCAATCATCTGCATCTCGGCACTGGTCATGCTGATATTTTGCACTTGCTGAAGGCCACGCAAAGCCACCACGTCCTTCTGGTAGATGCGCTCGTTGATTTCGTCGGCATAGCTGTTCATGGTGTCTTTGTTGAACATGCCGAAGGCCAACGTGCCGGCACCTTGCGCTGGTTTCTCTTCGCCGATGAGCAACTTCACGCGACCACCTTTTGCAGCCGTCTCGAGCGCGGTCTGCTTTTCGGTCTTGATGAGTGAGAGCTCGGCGGCTGCATACTGAAGGGTAGGGATGCCCCAGAAGCCGTTTTGATAGCGGAAGGTATTGGGGAAGTGCATCACGTCTTGACGTGGCACATTCACGCGCTCTTCCACGCCATGCTCACCGAGGAATAGGAGATTGTATGTGCCAGCAATTTGGTTGTAGCCGCCACACACGGCAAGCCACAACGCCACGGGATCGCCAAATACGTCGCGCTCGATGTAGACAAAGCCGTTGCCGAGTTGCAGCTGGTTGATGGTGACTTGCTCCCAAAGAGACGTGGCAGACATCACGGGGTTGGGCTCTTCTTGAAGCAGATAGTTTATGCGCTTGCCGAGGCCTTGCATCCAGGGCGAGAAATTCCCCTTCTCGCCATCCTTGCGGCGATATTGCACGGGCATCACTCCCATCGTTTTACTTCTGAGTTCGATGGCGCGATGCACCACGCTGACCGTCAAGGCGACCTGAGGATTGCGGGCATAGACGATGTGCTCCTCAAACGAGCCGCCTTGCGTCTTCTGCGCAGCTGACGTTTCGGTGGTGGTGGTCACACTCTGTGTAGAGTGAGTGACCACCTGGCCACCTACTTCGCGGTGAAGAATTGGCAGCGCACCGGTCGGTGAGAATAGTCCGAGTATATTCATATCTTCTTTCCTTTTTTATTCGTTCGTTTTGCCGTTTTCGGTTTACCCGTTTTCTTCGGCTTCTCGTATGGGATTTCAATTTTCTCCCGTGTGATTTTCAGCGGCACCTCATATGCGCGTGGGAACTTCCAGTCTACCCATGCCGAGTTGATGCGCTCGGAAAACTGACCGCCCACGCGCAGCTCATGGGTGAAGGTGGTGAAGGGATGTTCACCGATGTGGTAGGCTTTCTGATTGTCGGTCACACGCTTCTCGATGTCGCCACCGATGCGCTTCAGGTATTCTTCGGCCACGTCCCACATCACTGCCAGCATCTCCAGCCAGTCATCGGTGCGCATGATGCTCATCGTGGCAAGGTGCATCCTTCGACTGCTGAGTGACCGATTCCATGCCGGTGCAAAGTCGGGATATTTCTCGTTGATGATCTGAGTGCAGATGTCGAGGTCTTCAGGGTTGCCCCATGTGGCATATTGTTCGCGCATGGTGAGCCCAAGGCCGAACGGCTTGGTAACGATGGCCCCGTACCGCTCGACGAGTTTGCCGATATTGGGAACGGCATCCATGAAACCGAAATAGCGGCGATAGTGGCAGAAGCCGATATACTTTGGAAGCTGCTTGCGCTCGCTCACTTTCTTCATCTGCCAAAGTTCGGAATAGTAGAGGTCGGGCACTTTGCACCCTTTTAGCTTGCGGCTGTCAACGGTCTCATAGACTTCGTTTTTAACCACGGGCTCGAAGTCGGTGTGCGAGCAGATGAAAATCTTTGCGTCTGAGTTGTCAATGGGCTCCCAGAGCTCGCGGTATCTTTCGAGCCATGCCTTTTGGTTGTCTCTATCCTTTTGCCGCCATGATCCACCTGAATAATGCACATAGTATTGGTCGAGGCGCGGATAGAGTCGGGCAGAGAGTTGCGGCTTAGTGTTGATGATGTCTTCCAAAAGCGACGCGCCCGTGTCGTACCAGTTGCAAGGATTGTCCTTGCCGCCCGGCTGCAATGCCCAGCAGCGTTCGGGGTCATAGTATTTCGCACCGTTCTTCACAAGCAGAGGAACGTTCATGTAGCAGAGCCAGGGAAGGAGTCGGTCTTTCTCGTCGCGTCGGCCACGGAACCATTGCACCTTTCCGCATGCAGCATAATTTTCATCCCACAAGAAGTCGAACGACTGAGCAATCAGCACGTCGCTCTCCATGAGGATAAAGCCGTCGGGAATAAGTTCCCAAAGTTTCTGCACACTCATCATGTGCTTCGCGCTGCCATAGTTGCTCTTGTGGGCAAGTTCCCAGCACTTGTTGGGGAACTTTGCGAGCTCAGCGTCGAAGTCTATCATTTTTCCCTTCGTGTTGTCCACGACCTTCACGCCCTTCATCTTTGCGGTGAACGGTCGGCTGTCAGAATTATCAAACACCACGATGGTATAGTCTTCTTGGCAATGCTTGCGCACCGACAGGATGGCTGCTTCGGTCAGTTCGGGTGTGTTATAGTGAATGATGGCTATTGTCTTTTTCATGTCAATCGTTGTTTACTATGATTTGCGCGTTGAATTGAATCGTGTTTGCCTGCCGGTCGGCGTGGAAAGTTTCACCGAGCACTTGGTAGGTCTGGCCGTCGTAGACGATGCGGCTGCGTGGGTTGGCTATGCAGTTCCAGCGCATGCGGATGAGCACAACGCCATACACGTCGATGGCTCCCTCGTTCATGGCTCGTTTGCCCTTCACAAAGTCCACCGATGCCCACACCGTTGCAGTATTTTCCCATTCGATGCCGTTGCCGTCGCGCCCGTAGCTGGAGGTGACGGCTTCCTTGCGGTTCTGAATGGTCACGCGATGTTTCAATAGTCCAGTCGTGTAGTTCATAACTTGCAATAGGGTTTGATGAGAAGGTCGAATGTGTAGGGAATGTGATTTTGGTTGGCTGGCGAGATGGGGGAGCGGTTGGTGTAGCTCACGTCCACAAGCATGAGCGTGGCTTGCATTATGGGCGTTGGGATTTTTCCATACACCTCGATGAGGTCGGCCTCGGTGCGTTGCATCAAGTTGAGCGCGGTCTCTTCAGCAGCGTCGCCATATAGTTCCAACAGCGAGTCCTCGCAGTCGAAGTCGATGCGCGAATGTGCTTTGATGTAGTCGATTGTTAGCCACTTCATGCCCGGCCTCCTTTCTGATGGTTCGTTTTCATCTTATTTCGTTTTATTTGCTTCTATACCTTTGCGAGATATGGCGGTCAGGGTTTACCTTTGAAAAACAAAAAAGCCCAACCTCTCGGCTGGGCTTGTCTAACCAAATTAACCACTAAAAATGTTCCAATCAAAAATGAATCAAAAAAACTAAACTATGCTTAAACCTTACAGAATGAACTCACTCGCCACGCCTGACGAATGTATTATACTTAATGGTGGAATGGGGATTAAGGTTCACGGCTTTCACCTCGTAGCCCTTCGTACCCCACCGCCACCAGAGAAAGCGGTGTTTGTATTCTTTTCTCACGGCAATCGCCAGGGAGTCGCGCACGGCATACTGAAGCCGACGCTCCTTCTCCCAAAACTCAAAGTCTGCCCATGCGTCGTGATATTTTAGAACAGAATCTCCCCTTCCTTTGGGGGAGGGGTCGGGGGAGAGGCTAACGGTGTCGCGTGTCACCATCCCCGTCTTTTGCAGACTCTCCAACTCTTTCACCTTCACGTCGATGTCCTTCAGCAGCTGGCGGTCTTCTTGCGTGAGAACGTTCTTGATTTTCTCTACCGTCACCACCTTCTGGGTGACCACTTCGATGCTGTCGCGGATGGTGTCACGTTTCAGCGGTTGGTATTGCTGAGCCTTTGCGAGCTCTTCACGCAGCCGCTCGTTCTCCTTCTTCAGTCTGCTGTCGCACCCACCGAAGAAGAGGGCGCAAAGCAGGGCGAAAAGGATCACCACGCCCCACATGCACATTGTGGTTAGGCATCCACCTTCGGGCGTGTCGTCGTATCGTATAATCTTCATCTGATGTGGAGTATTTGTTTACGGTTTCCTTTTTTGTTAAACGAGATGTGGAGCCAGTTATAACCGTACTCGTCGATGAGTTGGTCGAACGGGAGCCCAGACTTCGCTGCGAGGTCGAACAGCCGCTTGTTCTCCATCGTGGTGTTGGCGACGGTGCGGATGTCAGCTGCCTGACCCTTCATGTGCTGAGAGCCGGCAGCACCACCTACCACTCTGTTGAGCTTCGCACAACGGAAGCCGCTGGTCACGACGATGGGTGCGCCCCACAGCTCGCGCAATGGATCGAGCACGTTGTCAACGAGTGCCGTCAGGTTCTCCTTCTCCTCCCCGTTCGGGAGATTGGGGATGCCCTTGCGCCTGGCTGTAGCTGAGCGCGTAAGTTCTTCGAGGGTGAAGTGTTTCATGATTTTTATTTAGCAAAATTTTTTCAAATTACACTATATATTGCAATCTATAAAAATAGGTTTGACCGCTCACATAACGCCACCAAGCGGGTACAACAAGAATAATCTTGTCTTTTTGTGCAATAGGTGTGACACCTTGACACTCCGAATCATTATTCATTTTCCATTCCCATGTATCCAACAATACCAATGAGCGGTCGAAGAAATAAAGACGTGCAAATGTTTCTTCATAATCGCTTGTCAATACAGCAAACGTTGTATTAAAGAACGTGGCACCTTGAATCACACCCAAATGATTGTAAGTCTCATCCACTTCATAAGTAGGCGTAAATGTTGCAGCCGTTGACGTTTCCAATCCCGCAACATCATAGCGAATTAGTTTTACATTCCCTGAATATTGGTTGTCAAAAGTGATTGCATACAACTTCTGACGCGAAAAGTCGATAGCACAATTTTGCATGGCCAAAGCATTCCCGTCAAGTGTTATCGTTCTAACTACCGTTGCAGAAGATAGGGAAACATTGGCAACGTATATCACATTTTGCGGAGAATCGACTGAAACCGAACCGCTTATATAAAGATATGGGAAACCATTACTTTGCACAACTTCACCAAATTGCAACGAGTTTCCATGCCCTACACCGCTCAAAGTGTAAGAGTGCAAAAGTTCTCCCGATGATAGGTCGAAAATACGCATAGTAGTGTCGGAAAAGAAATACACGAACAAATAATTGCCGTAGATTGCACTACCTTGCGGAGATTGGCTTTGCAACGATAGGTCAGAAGCCCTCCATTCCCAAAGCCGATAACATTTATGCGCATTCAAATCCAATCCGTCCGTATTTGTGACAACCTTTGAAAATGTCTTGTTTGACAAATCAAACAACCCATCGGAACGTCTTTCTACGATGTTGCCGTAGTCATATTCCACGGAAACGTTGGCGTATGCCTCCGATGGCGTAATAATTCCATCATTTGACTTGCTAAAATGCAAAATATAAGTGTTAACTCCATAACACTCGCTTTCAAATGGTAATGTCAGCCATCCCGTGTCGGAAATCCTTTTGCCCGTCAGATTAATAAGCGCATCATTTGGATTGTCCGCCTTAAATCTTATTAATCCAGCTCGATAGCCGTTTGAAATGCTTTTCACACGAACCCTTGATACATATCGTGGCAACCTTATTATACAACGGATAGTCGTTTCAATAACGTGTGTTTTATCAGCAGAAAAACTAAGTCGTTCGAAATCACTCAAAGATGGTGTTAACGACTTAACGCCCTCCGCATATTTTATCAAAGCGTTATCGGTTGGGATTTTGTCATCTGCATTGATAAACTCACCACCCATTAATGCGCTGATTTCCTCATCCCATTTATATATATTGGCATCGTATGTGAATGATGTGTTGTCAAATGCTTCGTTAATAGTGATTGTTCCGTCATTTGATTTTGAAATACTTACGACAACATAATTTGCTAACGAATTTATCGTTATATCAGTTGCAGACGTTAACCATCCCGTATCTTGAACCAATGTTCCAGTCATTAAAGAAAGCGGAACAGATGGGTCGGTTACGCTCCATTGCTGAACGGCTATTCGATAACCGCTTGTTGGCGAAGATATATGCACAATCTTTGCGCCTTTTAACGGAACGGAAACACGAATGTCCGTTGAAATATAATGAGTGTTATAGGCTTTCCCCAAATTTTCATATAAAGAAATATCTGGGGTTTCATTCATAACATGTAACTCGCTCCAAATGCCTCCACTCGTCACCCAATTAGTGCTTCCTCTTGTTGGTGTCAAGTCACTCGGAACAGCTCCAATCTCCATTTGCTTCTGATTTATCAACGCGGTCTGCGTGGCGAACTCTGCATCGATTTCCGCCTCCTTGCTTGCTATTTCCGCATTCTGGGCAGCGATGGCGGTGTTTAAAGTGCTTTGCATGTCGACGATGGCCGCGTCCACGGTGGATGCTGCTGTGGTTGCCGCCGTGTTGGCATTCGTGGTGGCAGCGTTTGCCAGCTCCGCTGCATCCTGTGCCTGAGCTGCCATTTGGTTGGCGGTGTCGGCAGCTTGCTGGGCGTTTTGTCCGGCAGTGTTCGCCACGTCTACCGCGTCAAAATACAATGCGTTGTATTCGGCCTCAGTTCCAGTATAACCATACCGCACGGCAATCTCGTAGGCACTCTCACCATGACCGAGAAAATAGATGAAGTCGGCCAGCGTCTTGTCCTCGTTGCCCGGCTCTTCCTTCCAAATCTCGTAGGCATTCTTGCCAACGACAGCGGCTGAAGGCAAGAACGTGAGCGACATCACGAGGTTGGATTGCTGGCCACCCGTGACGGGCGTGAACACCACCTTCGCCTCGCCGTTGAAATCGACGATGGAGAGAAAGCCCTTCTCGGCTGCTCGGAATGCTCTGCCGTCCACTTCGCCCTTCACCTCCACGCCGATGGCTCGAATGAGGGGCACGCCCTTCGCGTCGATGATCACCGTGTCGGTGCTGCCATCCTTCAGTCCCACCATCGTGCTGAGTGTGGTGCCGTCAAGAATGCCATAGATGCGTGCGTCGTAGCTGTCAGCGGCCTCGAAGTCGAACGGTGTCTCCACCACTTCACCATCCACCAGGCTGCGGCTCTTCAGCGTCACGGCCAGATAGAAGTCGTTGCCTACGGGCACGAGGTTGTCAATACCTTTGCAATGTGTTGTCATATCTTTTCAAATTTCGTTTCTACACAATTCGCCCACAACTGTCTTACGGGTTTACCAAGCATTTCCGCTTGGTGATTTTCTTCGCGCCTCGGCAAACTGAAAGCAAGCCTTTCGTCTGTCCTCGCTGCTCCGAAAATTTACCATTTTATTGATGTCGATAAAATGGTAGACACTACGATGTCGGCTTCTCCACCTTCTTCGGCTTCTGCTTCGGTTTCTCAGTCGCCTCTACGTCCGATAGTTGAACGCGCTTTCGCAGCTGGCAACTGAGGTCGCCGCACATGAAAGGGACCATCCTGTCCACTCGCGCCTCCAGATTCGCGATTTGTCGTTTCAGGGCGATGCGCTCTTCTTCGCCATTCTTGCGCCACTCGAAGATGTTCTGCTGAAGTTTCTCCACCTCCTCGCGCAGCTCATTACGGTCGGTCTTGTAATGATCGCGCTCAGCCCTGAGCTCTTCGTTTTGTGCCAGCCGGTCTTCGCGGTCGGCCTTTGCGTCGGCCAGCATCTGCTGGTAGAGGTCTTGCAGTTCCTTTGTCGCTGCCGTCTCTGCCTCACGCGCTTCGGCCTTTGCCTTCCGGCGTTGCCATTTCCACATGAAGAAGGCTCCGCCACCGCCTCCCACGAACAGCCCCACAAGGCTGATGATTGCTTCCAGAGTAATTTCCATTTTTGCTTTAAGTAAAATAACAAACGTTCTTATTTTACCATCGCGCAAAAACGGGGTAGGGGTTTACCACGGGGAAAAGAAAAGGAGCAAAGCCCCGTGTGCCTTGCTCCTTGCGGTTAAAAGTCTTTGTCTACGAGTTCCACCTTGCATCCCAGCGCGTCGGCAATCGCCGCCATCACGTCGATGCTCACTCCGTAGCGTCCTTGTTCAATCCTGACAATGTGGCTGCGCTGTAGTCCTGTGCGTTCAGCAAGCTCTGTCTGCGTCATTCCCGTGCGATGGATGCCCAGCTCGTCAGTCCATTCCACCGCCTTGCGTAGTGTGGCAATGCGCTCACCCATCCGCACTCGTTCTTGTTCGTTCTTTATCATAGTTCCTTGGTATCTAATGGCTCAACACTTTTGATGATGAAATACTGGGAAGCATCACGCAGTTCGCGGGCTTCGTCGAATGCCTTGTCAATGTTCTCGGCTTCTATCACTCTGTGGTGTATGCCTTTTGTCACGTAGTTTTGTAGATTGATTCTGAATTTCATAGCTCCTATTGTTTTAAGTGGGAGGGTTGCCCCTCCCGTTGGTTGTTTTATAGTGTTACTGGGTCGTCGCAGATGCAAACTCTATATCCCTTGCGGATAATGATGGGGAGGTAGGTATCGAGCCTTCTTTTTGGTATTGCCATAAAGGTGAAGTCGTTGTCCATTGATGCAACCTCTTTGATTCCTGTGGCTTCGCTTACGCTCTTGGCATCCTCGTTGTAAATAAAGTAGAAGTCCATGTCGCTGAAGAGGATGATTGTTGTGTCATTGTACTTAGCCTTTAACTCTTTCTGGAAATCGATTCTCTTTGCTACTGTCGTATTCATAATCTTGTGCCGCTGTTCCCCGTTGCCGCCGGTGTTTAAATTGTTGTTGTTTGAATTATCTGTTGCAAAGATAAGCATTTTATTTGAATTGTGCAATACTTTACACTATATTTTGTGTAATATTTTGCACTATTTAACAAAAAGGCATAAAAAAAGGGGGATGGTTGGTAAGGCCATCCCCTCAAAACAATAATAAAAATGAATAACAGCCGACTTTCACAAGCCTAATGTACGTTGTCTCCATCGTCATCAACAATCCTGACGTTTGCCTGGATGGTGAGCATCTTATTGGCAATGTTCACAAGTTGACTACTGATTTCGCTCAGCTCGCGCTCGATGTTGCTGGTGGGTGAGTCTTGCACGTCGAAGAAAACGGTCTTCTGGTCACCAGCCAATTCCCACCACTCTTGCAATTCGTGTGCAAGGACGCTCGCTGCCTCGATGGCATCCTGAGCATTCCGCGTGAACTGCTCCTTCAGTTGGTCGTCTGTGAAGTGTGTGGTTTCTTCCTTTCCGATGAAGTCCTGCTTCATCAAGGCCTTCATCAGCTCCGTGGCAGCCTTGGCCACGAAAGCCTTGTAAGTTGTGTTCATGTACATAATAATAAAAAGTTTTAAATGGTTATAATCTTTGAATGTTGTAATTTTCTTTTCTCTTCAGATAGTTTTGGATGTCGCGCTTCAGGTTGTAGCTGTCAAAGAGCTTGCCCTTGCAATATCCAAACACCTCCACTTGCCGCTCCTTCGCCATGTCGTAGGTGATGAACGTTCGGGCAATGAACGTGTTGGCATCTTTGATGAAGTCTCCCATCATGATGCCCTCGTTAGTGCAAGAGTGCCATTGCGTCCCTGTCTGAGAGCGCACTCCCGAAAGGCTCTGCGTGTTGTCGCAGATGGTGTCGTAGTTGTTCGACATCCACGCCTCTGCCAGCTGCTCAGCCGACAGCCCCACGCGCCCCGTGCGCTCGGCATAGCGTTTCAGGCAGTGCGGAGTCAGGATGTCCTGACACACCATTCCCGGAGCGTTCTCCATCACGAGGTGAACGAAGACACCCTCTTCGTCGCGCCTCACGATGCAATAAGTGATGAACGCCCCACTCATATTTGTCGACGTGAGCAGCACATGGATGAGCCAGTTGTTCTTGCGTGGGCTCGGGTAGCGCATCATCATATGGCTCGGAAACGACTTGCACCGCCTTGCCACTTCAAGTATCCGCCTCCGCTGGTGCGGAAGCCATCGGTGGAAGTTCTCCGAGTCGCGCTCAATCTCTCGGCGCATTTCCTCGTAGGTCATCGTCTGCACTACCATCGCTTATATTCTTTTACGGAAACATGTTCGGCTTCCAGTTCGTGGTCTTTGCAATACTTCTTGTAGGCAGAGATGAAGCGTTTCAGTGCTTCGTAGGCTCCCGCGCATGCCAACCATTTGATGTGGTCCACAATCTGTTGGCCGTTCTCCTTATCGGCCAACTCCTCGTCCTGTCCCATGTCGTCAACAAGGTCTTGCATCGGACCGTGCGTCCGTCTGCCCTTCACCCGCAGCTGGATGTAGTCGTAAAATGAAAATTTTTCCATAGGTTCTTATTTAATTCGTGAATAGAGCGATCGCCAATCTAAGTGTAAGTTTATCATACGTCCATCCCCCATGTTAAGTCGTGGTCTTTGATGAAGTCGCTTAACTCCGAGATAGATTTCTTTCCGATGTTGCGGAACTTCAGCAAGTCTATTTCCGTGAGCCGGACGAGTTCGCGCATCGTATTGATGTTTTCCGACAGCAGGCTGTTCAATGCCCTCACCGATAGAGGATAGTCCGTTATCGGTCGGTCGAGCATTTCGTCGAATACCGTAGGTGTCTTTGGCTTCAGCTCTACGATTTCTCCGTTCTCTACCTTGAACCCCATTTGTTCCAGCACGTCGTCGATGTACGTCTGCACAATCTTTCTGTCTATGCCTTGCCGACGGCAATATGTCTCAACAAGCAAGGCAATGAATTTGTCTGTATCTACTTTTGCCATAGTTCCTTAAATTTTGATTATTTGAAATTTAAAATAAAAAATCGTAGATATTAAGCATGTTTTATCGCCGATTTTCGCTTGATGTTTAAATAATAAGATATTAAGAAGGTTTCATCATGCTTGTTCTTTATACCTCCCTTATGAACTCTCCAATCACTCGCTCATGCTTGCACTTCTTCAGTTCAAACGGATTGTCGGGTCGTTCAAATTCTTCGCATACGAAGCAGCATATCCCGTCGCCGATTGCCCTCTGCTTCTTCTCGCAATAATAATCGTAGCACTTTTGTTTCATAGTTCCTTTTATTTAATTCTCCAATTCTCAAATTCTTGATAAAAAGAAGAGAGCCGACATACATCAGCCATCATCCATATTACATCTTACATCCCTACGGGACTATCCCTCCAGCTCCCCGCTTGGCGGGTTATTGTTGCCACCCTGGCCCGCGCCGTTGGTGTTATCGTCGCCAGCGTCGCCGCCATTCTCGTTGTCGTCCTCGGTGCCTGCCTCCGTAGTCCATCCCAGCTTTGCACCGCTGATGGCAGCCTTCAGCTCGTCGCTTGGCACGTAGTTCAACTTCGGTGTCAGGTCGCTCAGTGCGAGGTCTTCGGCCTTCTCCACCCACTTGCCGCTCACGGCTGGGCGAATCTTTCCGAGCGGTCCGAGGTTCACCGCCTTGCCATCCTTCAACTGGCGAACGGCTGCTTGCATGATCAGCTTGCCCGCTGCCTCCAGCTCTGCCTGGTTCATGGTGGTGTTAAGACCTGCCAACTCG
>JAEIGA010002349.1_pt1 | contig 30243 bp, 19 predicted proteins | sample 9270691 | NCBI WGS metagenome assembly JAEIGA01 (sample SAMN17057246, study PRJNA624740) | gut metagenome | biome: biome; isolation source: fecal sample | host: Bos grunniens | place: China: Xizang | collected 2019
TGAGCTTTATAGTTGGTCCATTTCTCAGCGACAGGACCTTCTGGAATTTTAGAATCTATCGTTTTTTTTGCTACCGATTCCATATCGGCATAATCCTTCATGATAGGAGTTGAATCAATCATTTCTTTAGTCATATCGCGTGAGATTATTTGTTAGTTTCAGTATTTGCTTCAGCGGGTTCAACAAGAGTGCCTTCTGGTGCAATACCTTGCGCAGTAGCTTGTTGAGCAGCTTGTTCTTGCATCATTTTTTGCATCATTTGTTCTTGAAAAACAATCCCTTTTACAGTAGGAATATCTTTACAGAAAACTTTTGCAGCATTAATATAAGTATCGCTTAATTCTTTATATTTTTTACGAAGTTCAGTTTCCTTCTTCATCGCATCAGCTTGTTTAATGCTTCCATTCATAACTGAGATATTCAATTCGGTGAGTTCATCATTTGCGTCAGCTTCAAGTTGAGTTAATGACTCTTCGATATTTTCCCAGTATTGAGCTTGAAGTTCTGTGTCGTTGAGGTAAGTGTCGTTTTTAGCTTGGATAGTGAACCATACAGCTTGGATAGTGAAGAGACCTACAACTACTGAAGTCCAAACCAAAGAGATTTTTTTCAAACGAGGCAACCAAGTGTCGTTATTCCAACCAGCAGTTTGGAACATTGACCAGAAACCGTGGTTCATGTGGAACCAAAGAGCTACGAAACCAATGATGTAAACGATTGGAGTCCAGATTTCGCTAAATGCTGCGTGAAGGAATAATGTACCTGCAGCAGGGTTAGCAGCAGCACCATCAACCAACGCCCAAGTTGCAGGGTCGTGTGAAAGAGCTTCAATGAGCTGCATTTTAGCCCAGAATTGAATCATGTGAACAGCGAGGAATGCAACAACAACGATACCGAGAACGAGCATGTTGTTTGATGACCATTCAACGTGAGGAGGAAGAGTTGTTACATTGTAACGGTCGTTACCACGAGCTTTGCGGTTTTGCAAAGTGAGGATAAACGCGTAAACAATGTGAATCACAAAAAGGGCAGCGAGACCCATAGATGCTACGAGTGCATACCAGTTAGCACCCAAAAGGGCACAAATCGTGTTGTAGGCTGTTGGCCACACGATAGCCACTGCATTCATCAATACGTGAAACGTAAGGAATAGGATAAGGCATGCTCCTGTAACTGACATAATGAGCTTCCTTCCTATAGATGAGTTAGTTAACCACATAGAAGTTTGAATTTAAAATTATTAATTAGTTAGTTTGATGTTTCAACTCGACACTTTAAGTGTAAATGTAATGCAAATTTAATGCAAATAAGTCGTCTTGACAACTATTAAGGAAAAAATTCTTTATAGAAGTTGAAAAAATAAAAGTAAAATAAATATGAATATTTTAATGACTTTAATATTTAGTGTGTTTTTAGGTGGCATGATGAAAGTTAAATTTGATTAAAATGAATAATGGTGATGAATGAATAATTTGTAAATATTAAATAAATAGATATTTTTGTGAAAACAAAAGTAACAATTCCATAATCTCAAAAAACACCATGAAAACAGTTAGATTAACGATGGTTATCTTATTCTGTGTTATCATTATAAGCTCAATGATGGGAAATGAGATAACCAAAACACACAATCTACCCCAAAATGGGGACAATTTCACAAAAACGAGGATATCATATATTGCTCCCGGGGATTCGGGAGAAAATGTAGTTTGGGATTTTTCTCAGGCACAGGTTATTGATGGAAATTCGAAAGTTTTGTATGGTGTGATTGATGATTCATTAATCAGTGTGACAGAATATGGTACGCGTTATGATTATCGATTAAGAGGTGACACTCTGTTATGGCGAGGTTATGAAAATCGTAGCACATTCATGCGAGACTCCTGTGCAGCGATAGAATTAATATATCCAATGCGTTATGGAGATAAAGCATATAAGCCATATTGTTTTCATGGTGAGTATTCACGTTCAATGGCAGTGCGAATTAACGGTAGTTCAACCGTATTTTGTGATGGAGAGGGGGTAATTTATCTTCCTGATGGCGATACTATTACCGATGTTATTAGAGTTCATCGTATATGTAATTCCACTATTAACATGATGCGAAAAGAAGATGATACTACTCGTGTAATGAATGTTGCTGATACAGCCATGCGACGCATTGAAGAACGTTATGCATGGTATGCACGAGGCTATCGTTATCCTATAGTGGAAACGATTATAAATACTGATTTATATAGAGGTAAAGAAGTCGGAAAGCAAGGAACTACATTTATATGCTATCCGTCGGAACAAACATATAAAAACAACGACAAAGAAAATCAAGAAATTCGCCAGCAAACAAAAAGTAATAATGGATTTGGTACGTTTCAGATACCAAGTCAATCACATGAAGATATAAATGGATCTAATGTTTCATCAATAGAGTCCGAGTTTGTCAATAACGATATTGAAATTTCATATAAAGAGAATACCTTAAAAATAATGTTCCCGGCTCAAACGGCAAAAGAGGGAAGCGTTGATTATGTGCTATGCGATGTGTTAGGAAGAGTCTTTGCATCGGGAAAAACAAATAATCCAATAATAGAGATAAATGAATTGCCCCAAGGAGATTATATCCTATCAATAAACAATAATGGAGAACAAATAACACGAAAAATACCATTAAAACACTAAAATCAATTCAAATATGCACAAACCAGTTATTATAGCTATTTTTCTTTCATTGACACTATCGGTATCTTCTCAGATGCAATTCACTCCTAAAAGTGTATTAAGCCCTAATGCAGCATCATTGGGTGAATATGGTGTAATTCCGGTATCTCCATATATCGGTTTGCAAAATATTTTTATACCAATTCACGAGATAGAAGTTGGTGAGCATAAAATCCCAATAACATTGAATTATCATTCAGGGGGAGTAAGGATTGAACAGTTGCCCAGTTGGGTTGGAATGAGTTGGTCTCTAAATGTCGGAGGGTGTATATCGAGAGTGGTAAATGATAACACAGATGAATTTTACGCACCATCAAACGAAACAAACAGTTTAGGGATAATGGGTTATTTCTACCACAGCGACTCCTTAAATCATAAACAATCGGCATCTAATGCCCAGAACAAAAGTTGGATTGAGAATGCAAAATTAGGAGTTGGAGCATATATGGATATTGCTCCAGATAAATTTAGTTTTAATTTTTTAAATTATTCCGGTGTATTTTATTGGTCGCCAGAGAAAGATTGGGTAGTTTTATGTGATAAACCAATAAAGGTAGAATTTGAATATGATGACGGGTTTACAGCGACATATTCAACAACTTCTGATAAATTTAGTTTGGTTGGAACTACACGAAGTTTGCCTCGGTCCGTTCAATTTAAGACATTTACATTAATTGGAGAAGATGGGACGAAATATATTTTTGGTGGGAATGATGAAGCAATTGAGTTTTCAATAGGACTATTCAATCAGCATGAAGGGCATATGAATGCAACCACATGGTATTTGACAAAAATTATATATCCCGATAATCGAATTGTTTCATTTAATTATGAACATGGTGATTTTATAGCTCAAATGTACCTAAATTCATATATGGAATATATAGATGATGGTATAGAAGCCAAGGAGACTGATCGAAGTGTAGATAATTATAATGGTGAATTAATCCTACCATCATACCTAAAAGATATAACAACTGATTTTACGTATATAAAATTTAATAGAGATACATGTAATTATATATTAAGAGATGAAATTAGGACGGTGAGTGACAGATATGCGGCGAATCGATATTCTTCCTATGATTGGAGTTCTTTTATGCCAATTTTGGCACAAAATGGAGTATATACATCAAGATATAGAGATTATCCAAGTTGCCTTTCTGCATTAAGGCTTCAAAAACTAAAAAGCATAGAATTTATTAGCTATATATATTATCAAGGGACTCCAACTAAGATAAAAAATGTCAATTTTGAGTACGTTGACAATTATGCTCAACGATTAGTATTAGATTCTGTAATAATTGGGATAAATGACGATAAATCTGATCAAGCGATTTATAAATTTACATATAATCAGCCGGAGTTACTGCCTAATTATGTGTCCAATGAAACAGACCATTGGGGCTTTTATAATGACATAAAATCTTCAGGTATATCTAATTCAGGATATGAATCGACTCGTGAACCAAATATATCAGTTTCACAGTATGGATTGTTGACAAAAATCACATATCCAACAGGAGGGTATAACCGGTTTGAATACGAACCACATGATTATGCTCAAAAAGTAACAGAATCAAGAACCGGAGTTGTTCAATTAGATTCAAAAAAATATGCCGGAGGCGTGAGAATTAAGAAGATTATTAACAGTCCGTCTGGATTAACCACTGATGAATATGTTGACAAGGAATATTTTTATGTAACAGATTTTCTAACTAATGGTATAAATTCGAATCAATCAAGTGGAACCTTAACACAACTATATAAATATTTTCAACTAAATCAAGTTTTTCCTGATTATTCCGGTTTTGGTAATGTGTCAGTTGATTCATATAGTTCTCAATCTTATTTGCCCTCAATAGGAAATATATCACAAAATCATATTGAGTATTCTGAGATAGTAGAAAAAAATAATGATAATTCATTTACCATATATCAATATACAAATTTCTCAGATGGGCATCATGATTTGCCTAATATTCTGACATTGTCAAACCAACCATCAATATATGAACCAACAAATGCTCGCGACCAAGAGCGAGGATTACTAAAATCAGTGAAGGAATATAATGCTGTAAAACAAATACAAAAATCCATGACATTTCAATATGAGCGAAGTGGAAATTTAGAGAATAGCTATGTCCCAATATATAAATTCAGGTTTGGCTCAACTCGAAATAAGTTATGGATAAGAGGCTCGTTATATTATGCATATACTTATACCATGAGACCAAAAGCACAGACTGAGACAATATATGTGGATGGGGATTCGCTAAGAAAAGAAACCTCATATACTTATAACAATCTGGGATTATTGGAAACTATAACCACGACCCAAAGTGACTCAAATAAACAACGGGTAACCCTAAAATACCCTAATTCATTTAGTGGGATTCATTATGAAACGATGGTAGAAAACAATAGAATATCTCCTATTGTGGAAAAGATAATTGAAACATTTGATGGTTTATCGTACACGCCTGAATTTAAGCTAAATAATAAATATGAAAAAGATCCAGTTAAACTGTCATCAATATATACAGCTTATGGGAATAATGCATATCAAAAAGTGGCGTCATATCTATATGATAAATATTATAATATTATTGGATACAATCCAATAAATGGTCCGGTTACATCATATTTATGGAGTTATAAGGGTTTGTATCCTGTTGTCGAAATTAAGGGAATTGATCCCGGTGTGGTATCAGGGATATTGAGTGAACCAAATTTTACAGACTTTGTCGCTCCTGACACAACTGCATTAAACAAATTGAGGACATCGTTAGCGACTCATGAAATGACAACTTATTATTATAATTCATTTGGTAAAATTAGCAAGAAAATAGAACCCAACGGAAGATACACTACATATCATTATGATATATTTGGCAGATTGGTTGCCATAAAGGACGATGAGGGGAAATATATCGAAGTATATAACTATAATTATGCACATTAAATCTAATAATCTATGAAACGAATACTTACATACTTATTTTTTATGATTTCGGTGCAGGTGTTGATAGCACAAGGAAACTCGGCGACAACATATTCAACCGATGCAGTAACGGTTCCCCCGATAATTTCAGGTTCGACTGATAAAAATTATGTAGCAAAAGCCACGTTCTTTCAAGATGTTAAAAGGCTTACAGCCGTTAGAGCTTCGCAAGCAATAATCTCAACTACGTTTTATGACGGATTTGGACGAAAGCAACAGACTGTTCTTCGTAACAATAATTCAGGGAAAGACCTTGCCGATTATTACGAATATGACAATCGGGGTCGAGTAGTGCGACAATATCTTCCCGGAGTAATCTCGGGGTCGGGAAATTATGCTTCGCTTGACCAAATAACCGCAAGCCACACCTCATTATACTCCGAAGATGCCACGAACGCATTTATATCAATCGAATATGATGCATCGGTAACTCCACGCACAATTACAACCAAAAGAGCCGGAAGCGATTGGCAAATGAGCGTAGGGACAAATTCTCAATATCATATAAATAAGAACTCAGGTAAATATAGTTGTAACAAATTTACTCTTAATAGCAATAATGGAAGTTTAATGCATTCAGGAGTATATCCATCGGGTCGATTGCATGTTACAAATGTTATTGATGAAGACAACCACGAAACTATAATCTTCAAAGATTTTAATGATAGTATCTATCTGCATCGCAGAGTGCTTGATGAAAATAACTATGCCGATACGTACTACATTTATGACAATATTGGAAACATTCGCTACGTGATACCACCAATGGCATCGGTTGCCTTAGTCTCTTCGACAGGAATAATCACCGATGATAACGAAACACTTCAAGATTATTGTTATATTTATAAATATGATAGTCGCAATCGTCTTGAAGAAAAGAAACTTCCCGGAGTGAAAACGATATATTATGTTTATGATGATAATAATCGTTTGCGATATAGTCAAGATGGGAATCAACGAGATAAAGGAGAATGGACAACGTATGCTTATGATACGCGATATAGATTAGCATATACATGCGAGGTTGAAATTAATGCAATGGCAATAACACAACTTCGACAAACAGTTTCGAATAAGATAAACAGTTCAAATTTAACAACAAATATAAATAATTTAGGGGGTTACACAAATGTTATTCCTTGTGGAACAGTAAAGACAGTCAACACTATTAATTATTATGATAATTATGATTTTCTTGAATTATATCCGGTTGAAAAAGATTCGATTGATTATAAGGTAGTAAGGAACTACGATGGAAGATATACCGATACGATTAATCCTCGACATGTTAATTTAGGAATGTTGACAGGGACAGTAACTTCGGTTATTGGTGATTCGTTAAGATTACTTTGTGCAAACTATTATGATAGAAAAGGGCGATTGATACAAAGTTGCGAGACGAACCATTTAGGAGGTTATGACCGAAAGATGTATCGATTGTCGTTTGTTGGCAATCCTATCTCCATGCGACATGAACATTCCACTGCCGACACTTCATGTGTAGATGTATATACCTATTCCTATGACATTCAATTGCGACCGACATCTGTGAGTTTGTCGCACAATGGCAGTGAATCAATGTTTGAGTATAATAACACCTATAACAGCCTCGGTCAGTTATCATCGCAAGCATTGGGAGAGGGATTGATAGAAACTGCATACCAATATAATATTCAAGGGTGGACAACACACATCGACAACGATAAATTCCATCAACAGTTATATTACGAGACTCTCCCATCCGGAGACGATGGAAGTCTCTCCGGAAACGTTTGTGCCATGAGTTGGGCAAGTGATGGCAGAGATACCGGAGGTAATATCGCACCAACGATACAACGCACATATCGGTATGACTATGACCGTCTCGATCGTCTCACATCGGCACAATATGAGGAATCAGAACCTCGTTCCGATTTTACATATCAAATAATTGATACCCTCGATTATTCCACAGCCTATACCTACGACCTTAATGGAAATATCACCTCTTTGCGTCGTAACGGCTTGGTGAGTAGAGAACTCGCTGACACATACGAGTTGTGGACATTTGGGGAGATTGACAATGTGGCGATGACCTACGACGGCAATCAATTAAGACAAGTTAATGATGCCACCGATGAAGTGATATTATCCTCAACAATGGATGTTAACGATAGGGAAAATTATAATCTGTATGACTCAAACGGCAATTTATTTCGTTGTCCCGATAAGGATATATTATATATCGATTACAATAGGATGAATCTTCCTGATACAATATATTTTGAGAACAACAATAGGATAATTTTCAAATATGATGCTAGAGGAAGGAAATTAAGTGAGATATATAAGGTATATCATTTCGGATATCCGCCATCATTAGAATTGGAGCCATTGACAATTAATGAGCCACAATCGACATCTGGTTATTATACAATAGCAAGTCGCCGTGATTATTGTGGCAACTATATCTATCAGAATGGCAACATTAGCATGATAATAACTCCGGCAGGATATATATCGGGAAGCATGCGATATTATTACCTGAGAGATTATCAAGGGAATAATTGTGTGGTGTTGAATCAAAATGGAGTTGTTCAACAAATAAATCATTATTATCCCTACGGCTCATTAATGGGAGAGGGATACAATGCCTCATCGCAACCCTATCGTTATGGTGGCAAGGAATTGGTAACATTGGGTGGCTTGAACCTTAGCGACTTCGGAGCCCGTTGGCTCGACTCCCCTAATGGCACATTTACAACAATGGATCCACTATGTGAAGACTTCCAACATCTCTCCCCATACCTTTATTGTGCTGGCAATCCTATGAAATATATAGATCCGAGTGGAAAAGCGACGATTAAAGTCGCAGCTTCGGGGTTAAAATATATCAATAAATTATATAAGGTTTACAAGAAAACTGGAAAACTGACAAAAGAAAATCTAAAAAAGGCTGGGTTAGATGAATTCATTGATATCGCTGGCGATATTCAAACAATATTTGATGGAGATGCTTCATTCTTAGACAAAGCAGCTGCTGTCGCAGATATAGTAGTTGGGACTGAGTTCAATGATAAAGGACAAAAGCAAGCTGTTGAAGCATTAGGTATAACTTCGAAAAAGACCTTTGACGAAGTTTTAGAAGGCACAATAAAAGGAGCAAAGACATCTGGACGTTCTAAAATTTATAATAAATCGGGTGGATTACAAAAAGCAACAGAAGATTTTGATGCATTAAGTCTTAAAGATGTTTCTGAAATACAAACAAAATATGGGAAGGGGAAAGTTGGAAAAAATGACAAAGGAGAAACAATTGTTTTAAGACCAGGTAGTTCAGATGGAAGGCCAACTTTGGAGTTACAAAGAGGTAAAAATAAAATAAAAATAAGATATGGAGAATAATTTAATTGAAACATGGAAAAACTTAAATTTTATTGATGGCAGTTTTTCGATATTTAACATCATTTTTGATGCAAGAGATTTAACGGTGAAGATTCAACCAATTTTTACTGATGAAGATGAAATAATTACATTGGATTTTTTTGATATAATAGCTTATAGAGTAACCGATGAACAATTCTACATGACAGGATTAGATGACACTGAAGTGGAAACGGGCGTTTTCTATAAGGTGGAGAAGTCAAAATATGTTGAATGGTATATGAATAAGGGTATTCAAGCTATAAGAAGAGGAAAGCCTAAACCATTGCATTATGTAATCTATACAGAAGAAGTAGTCATTGATATTATAACTGATAATGATTTTATTATACGACAAGGGAATAAATTGTTATATGGACTTAAAAATCAATAAGAGTTGTAGTTGTTAACTGTGAGTTGATTGGATATGCAAGTTCGATATTATTATCTGAAGAATTATCAAGGGAATAATTGTGTGGTGTTGAATCAAAATGGAGTTGTTCAACAGATTAATCATTATTACCCCTACGGCTCCTTGATGGGAGAGGGATTCAATGCCTCATCGCAACCCTATCGTTATGGTGGTAAAGAATTGGTAACATTAGAGGGCTTAAACCTCAGCGACCTTGGTGCCCGTTGGCTCGACTCCCCCAATGGCACATTTACCACCATGGACCCACTTTGCGAAGACTTCCAACATCTCTCCCCCTACCTTTACAGTGCCGGTAATCCCATTAGGTTTGTGGATCTTGATGGTTTGCGTCCAACTGAAAAAGAAGCAGCTCGTATGGCTGATTATGTATATGGGAACGGCAATGTGCTTCTAACAGGTGGTTGGATTGAATCAAAAAATAATTATGGTATTTCAATGGATCACTCGGGAAGTGGGTTTAAATCTCAATTGTTCGAGCGTACCATTGATGGTGTAACTGAATATACATATGCTTTTGCAAGAACCGATTTTACTAGTCTGGATGATTGGGGGAATAATATATCGCAACTCCTTGGTTCTTCAGAACAATATTCCATTGCAATGAATAATGCAAAAGTATTAGTTAGGGAGTTAAAAAATCAAGAATTAACATTTGTCGGGCACTCTTTAGGTGGAGGTTTGGCAGCGGCAAGTGCTTATGCAACCAATGGCCGAGCAATGACATTTAATGCAGCAGGAGTTAGTCCTCTAACTGTAAATAAAACATCAAAAGCAAGAATTGATGCTTACATTACACGTCGTGATGAATTACATTATTTCCAAAGTACAATGAAATTACCTACTGCAGACGGCACTAAACATTGGCGTAATAGCGCATCTAATGTTTTAGGACACAGTATAGAGAACTTCTATAAGCCTAATTTGTTAAAACGAACAAGAGATTGGTTCTTTGAACAATATGTAAAATTCAACAATAATTTAAATTCAATTTTTAAACCTTAAATTTATGAAAAAAACGATTATACGGATAGTAAAAATAATTTTTTTGCTATATATATTGTACTGGTCTATTATATTCTTAACTTTAGTATATAATAGTTTTACAGAACCACATGAATATCTTTCATCTGATTATCGAATATTTAAAGATACTCCAGTTTGGGATTTGGCTAAAGCTGTCCGTGATGCAGATACTGCTGAGATTACTTATTTGGTACAAGAAAAAAAAATACCAGTAGACTATCAAGACAAAAAATATGGTCATACACTATTATTATTAGCTGTATATAATGAAAACATAGCATCTGTAAAAAAATTACTAGAATTAGGTGCAGACCCTAATAAATACGAAGACACTTTAGATTTAACTGGAGAAAATGTTATGATTACTGCTTGTACATCGCTATATCCAAGTGATAAAATATTAAAATTATTATTGGATTATGGGGGGGATCCTAATTCGGAGACAAAAGGTATTACTAAAAATGGGAAATACTCCTTCCCATTTCGTCAAACAGCATTAGAAGCGGCATCAAGGAATGGAAATATCGCTAAAATTAAACTATTATTAAACTACGGAGCAGATGTCAATTTTACTCCAGATAGAGATTATGATACAGATCCTTTACGTGAAGCTTTATACACGGAAAAGATGAGAGCAGCACTATGCCTTCTTGAAAATGGTGCTAAATTTGATAAAGAATACATAAATACTTTCGATAAAGAAAAAGAAACTATTTTATCTATCTTACGTAAAATAGATTTACCTTTAGATTCTGAAGAATACAAAATCAAACTTAAAATTATAGATTTTTTAAAAGTAAACGGATTAGATTATTCTAAAGAACCGATTCCCGATTTTATGATAAAAAAAATTAAACGATTGTATCCTGATGATTGGCAAGAGTATCTGCAAAAATATTAATTTTTATATAAGACATACATTGATCTGCAGTTGATTGACGGTAAGGCTGTTATTCTATTGGTTGCAACCGACTTCGGTAAACATCATTTAATCCTCATATTAGACCACTTGGTTTTCTCTACACTGGAGCGAGCCGATAAAAATAAAAAAATGACTACGCTACATTCAACATATAAATTCATTGTTTTGTATGGAACTACGTGTGCGTTTATAAATCAGTATTTTCTGAGATATAATAATCGGTATTATGTTTTTGTGGAAAAATACCCAAAGCTATTTGGCAAGTTGATATATAGAAGAAAGTTCATAGATTCTCATCCTATTGATTTCTATGTACCCATATGGCGGTTTTATGTAAGAGATAATATTCTATATAAATATGAGTTCGTTGCACAAGAATCAAGTATTAGAGGCGTTGATTATTCAGTGAATTGCAAAATAAATTTAGTTGATTAGTAGTTGTGATATTTTTGTGCGAAGGAGTGTTTTTTATGATGAGATTATTGGCATATTTGGAATTTTGGCTTTTGGCTGTGATGTTGGGGCAGTGTAACACCCCCGATTATTCCACAGCATACACATATGATCTCAACGGAAATATCACATCGTTGCAACGTAAAGGTTTGGCGAGAAGAGAACTCGCCGACACATACGAGTTGTGGACATTTGGAGAAGTTGATAATGTGGCGATGACCTACGACGGCAATCAATTAAGACAAATCAATGATGCCACCGAAGAAGTGATATTATCTTCAACAATGGATGTTAACGATAGGGAAAACTATAATCTGCATGACGCTAACGGAAATTTGTTGCGATGTCCCGATAAAAATATATTAAATATAAAATATAACAGACTAAATCTCCCTGAGATAATAACGTTTGAGAACAATAATCGAATAATCTTCAAATATGATGCCACCGGCAGAAAGTTGAGCGAGAAATATGAGCTGTATCGAGAAGGTCTGCCACCATCATTAGAACTTGACACCTTGGAAGTTAATGAGCCACAATCAGGGTGGACGAGCTATTACATTACATTTGGTCTTCGGGATTATTGTGGCAACTATATCTATCAGAATGGAAATATAAGCATGATAACTACCCCTGCCGGGTATATATCAGGCAGTATGCGATATTATTACTTGAAAGACTATCAGGGGAATAATAGTGTAGTATTGAATCAAAACGGAGTTGTTCAACAGATTAATCATTATTACCCCTACGGCTCCTTGATGGGAGAGGGATTCAATGCCTCATCGCAACCTTATCGTTATGGTGGTAAAGAATTGGTAACATTAGAAGGCTTAAACCTCAGCGACTTCGGTGCTCGTTGGCTCGACTCCCCCAGTGGCACATTTACAACCATGGATCCACTATGTGAAAAATACACTCAATATTCTCCATATTTGTATTGTGCTGGTAATCCGTTGAAATATGTGGATCCTGATGGAAGAAATCCAATCTATAATAGAAAAGGAGTTCTAATCGGGACAGCAGATAATGGAATACAAGGAACTCCTATTATTATGGACGAGAAAAACTTCTACGATAAAATAACAGTTGAAGAAGCTCAAAAATTTGACTTAGGTGTTGCCGGTTTATTAAATAATGATGCCATTAAACGCTACAATGAAAGCATAAAATCATTATCCAATCGACCTGATTGGGACGGATATATCACAATAGATGAAGCAAATGATTGGTATAAAAATGGTAGTGGAGCAGCATTATATGCAGATATTAATAAGATTGATTTTTCTGGAATTGTTTCATTAGGGGAAAATTATGTAGGACAAGTAAAGACATTTAACTTATTATTAAATAGTCATTCATTAAATGATGGTCTTGTTTATGGAAATATTACTTTAAAAAGATATCCAAATCATTCCATTCGAGCGTATTCAGATAAATATGATTTTGATATGAAAAGCTGGAGAAATCTGTCGAATTGGGGTAGGAACATTGAAACCATTATTGGTGGTTTTGTGGCGGGAAATGGCACTGCTTTTAATATTAATATATATGGTTCAACCACATTAAGACCAAAATACCCATGGATAAAATAATAAAATTTTTTGGCATTTTATTTTTCATTATTTTTATATGTCTATTTTTCCCAAATGGAGAAAACAATATAGATTTGGGAGATGGATATAAATATTTATCTGAAAGTGAATGTGTCGTAGGAAAATATGATATTCCATCTTATATTGAAGAATGTTGGTACAATAATCAATATATTATAGCAAAGCAAACTCCAAATGGATATCTTATTGATCCTATTTTTAATGTCGAAGGTATTCAATTTTCACAAGGTCTAGATGCTAAATATTATTGGATAATAGACAAAATAAACAATATTAGATATGTGGGATTAACTGAATTTGAATTTACAAATAAATTAGATTCCCTAAATATTAAAATTGATAACAATTGGAGTTATCTCAATTCAAAAAAAGAATAAAGAGAATAACCCAGATGCAAAAATAAACGATTTATTTAACAAAAATACAAATGCAGCACCTGTAGATAATACTTTCGTCAAAACCCCAAACTATATTGTTATTATTAATTCTTATTAAATAATTTATTATGTACTACATTGTAAAAGCCTCTTGTGAAAGCAAGGTCATTGGACCTATATACCCTCAATGCAACAAGTTTATAAACGGATATGATAGAAAAGCAGAAGGTGCAATATATTGGCTAGATGATCAAGTAGAAGAAAAAAAGGATGTATTGATAACACCATCAATTGATTGTTATACTCTTTCGTTAAGGTCAAAAGTAACAAACGCCCTTAGCACGGTGTGTCTTAATCCATTTTTTTATAAAAAAACGATAGATATTATTTCTCAATATAATATTGGCAATCATCAAATATTTCAATCAAAAGTATTAAGAAATAAAATTTATTATGATTATTATTACCTATATCTAAAAGAAAATGTTTTAAATCACATCGATTTGAAAAAGTCCGTTTTTATAAAACAAGATGCTTGGGACAATTATGAAACATATACTGATATATTCTCTATCAAAGAATTAGACAATCTAAGAGATAAACTATACCATAATCCCAGTGGAACTCGTTTTTTTTTAGATTCGTATAAAATTTTCTTCAAAAAATCATTTAATAACTATCTGGACATTTTTGACATACCAGACATTGATTTAATTTCTAGAACATATATCAGTCAACGGCTAAAAGATCATCTTGTAAGGGAGAATATTACAGGACTAACATTTACAGAGGCTACAAATCTTTATTTTGAGGAATAAATATAATTATCCGACAATTAAATTACCCTTTTTAATTGAAACAACGTGTTAAACATATCATTTTGTTGATATTGGCAATTTGGGTTACAATTTTGCCTTCTATTGCAGCTGTGTCGTTTACATCTACAAACCGTTATTGTCTTCGGGATTATTGTGGCAACTATATCTATCAGAATGGCAACATTAGCATGATAATAACTCCGGCAGGATATATATCGGGAAGCATGCGATATTATTACCTGAGAGATTATCAAGGGAATAATTGTGTGGTGTTGAATCAAAACGGAGTTGTACAACAAATAAATCATTATTATCCCTACGGCTCCTTGATGGGAGAGGGATTCAATGCCTCATCGCAACCATATCGTTATGGTGGTAAAGAATTGGTAACATTAGAGGGCTTAAACCTCAGCGACTTCGGAGCTCGTTGGCTCGACTCCCCTAATGGCACATTTTAGTAGAATATCGTAGAGCGAAAGTTGGTTGAGTTTTAGCTATATTAGCTATAAAACGAGCTTGAACGTGTGAAATAGTTTCAAATGTCGGATTTTTTTGCTAATATTGCATTTTATTTTGAAAAAAATTAATATCATAACTCTAACACATTTTTACTTAAAATGAAAAGACTAACGTCGATTATGCTGTTCCTTGTGGCTGTGGTGGTGGCAAATGCTGCAACTCCTATGCTTGGAACAAATGTGGCAACGGTTGAAAGAATGTATCAATTCGTAAAGTCAAAGAATAGCTCTTTTGATCGTGAAATTGCCGAACAATTTATTGCAGTATCTACAATTTATGGTATGCGTGGTGATATTGCACTTTGCCAATCAATCATTGAAACAGGGTGGTTCAAATATACAGGTGGAACTGCCGTAACTCCAGACGATCACAACTATTGCGGTCTTGGTGTAACTACTCTTGGTCAAAAAGGTTGTCAATTTTCAACAGTAAAGGAGGGTGTAACTGCTCAAATTCAACACCTTTATGCTTATTGTTGTACAAAATCAATCCCAGCGGGAGAAACTCTTGTTGACCCTCGTTTCAATTATGTAACTCGTGGTTGTGCTCCCAACTGGGAAGACCTTGGTTCGGGTAAATGGGCTGCGGCTGCTGGTTATGGCACAGCTATCATTGCAATGTATAACGATATGATGGCATTTAATGTGCAAGGTGATACTCCTTCAACCGGTAATGCTTCACTCTCAGCGAGCACCACATCGGTGTCGTTGAGTGGAACACAAGGTGGCACAACACCCTCAACATCGGTAACAATTACAGGTGCTAACCTCACAAGCGACATCTCATATAGTAGCAGTTCTTCTGCTTTCACTGTATCAACTTCAAATTGGAATAGCCGAACCGGTGGAACATTGAAAATATCACTCAATACAGCGTTAACTGCTGGAACATATAGTGGCTATATCGCCGTGCAGAGTGGCACAACACGCATTCAAATCAATTGCACCGGAACAATCAGCAGTGGCTCAACTCCTTCACCCGGCACTCCGTCGCTCACAGCAAGCACTACTTCGTTGAACTTTACTGCCAAACAAAATGCAACAGCTCCATCATCATCAGTAACAATCACAGGTGCAAACCTTAAAAGTGATATTGCATATAATAGCAGTTCGTCGGCATTTAAGGTGTCGACCTCTAATTGGAATAGCCGTACTGGTGGTACGCTAAATATATCGCTCGACACATCAAAATCAGTGGGAACTTACTCGGGTTATATCGCAGTGCAAAGTGGTGACCAACGCGTAGAAATCAACTGTACAGGAACTGTCACAGAGGCTACTCAACCCGAACAACCAACTCCTGGCACACCATCACTCAAAGCAAGCAGCACATCGGTGTCATTTACTGCCGAAAAAGGTGCTACTGCTCCATATAAAACCATAACAATTACAGGTGCAAACCTCACAAGTGATATTGCTTACAATAGCAGCTCTTCGGCATTTAAGGTTTCGACCTCAAATTGGAATAGCCGTACGGGTGGAACAATGACAATCACTCTCGATACTTCGAAATCGGCCGGTAATTATAGCGGCTATGTAGCAGTGCAAAGTGGCTCTGCTCGCATTGAAATTAACTGCTCGGCTACTATCACCGAAGCTTCTCAACCCGAAACACCCGATGTGACAATCACAAAAGTTCCTTCTTTATTTACAACCGATTGGTCATACTCGGCTGTGGGTGGAAATTCTGTTACATGGATGAATCCTGCAAATGACTATACTCGCAATATGACATTGAAAGGGGATAACCTTTATGTAGTGCAACGCGATCCCGACAATGGTACCGGTTATATTCGCATTGTGAATGCCAGCACTGGTGCAATGAAGGGTAGTTTGTCTTCGACAGGTGTTACAAAAGATGTTTATCAATTTGCATCAGTAGCAAATATGGGTGGAACTATCGTGGCATGTAATTTGGCTTATGGTGCAACAAGTGCGTTAAAGGTGTATAGCTGGAGCAGCGACTCTGCAACTCCTTCGCTTGTGCTTGAAACAACTAATCATGGAGCTCGTTCGGGCGACTTGATGAGTGCATCGGGTACAATCAACAATGGTAAACTCTATTTCACTTCAAATACTGGTTATGAAGGTAAAGTATATGTTTACACAGTGACTAATGGTGTGGCAAATCCTACTCCTTCAGAAATTACACTTAAAGATTCAAAAGGTGCAGCGTTTAACTATGGCGGTTCATTTGCTGTGATTGAAATTCGTGCAAATGAAGATGGTACATTCTGGGCAACAGGAAAAAATGGTGCACCAGCATTGTTTAATGCTAACGGTACTCTTATTCGTGAATTGAACCCCACATCGCTTGATGGTAATATTTATGGCACAAGCTATTGCCCAATTACATATGGTAAATATAATCTTGCAGCAGCTGTTGCATATAAAACAACAGTTCAACAAGGTTATTTAAATCTTATTGATGTAACTAACGGCGAAGCATCGGCTACAAAATTGAATAGCTATCCAGTACTTGGTTCAAGTAGTGTATCTAATGGTACATTCGTGTCAACAGCTCTTGCAAAAGTTGAGGGCTCAACAATTCACCTTTGGACATTGATCCCAAAACAAGGTGTTGCAAAATATACTGCAAAAGGTGGATCATCGGGTGTAGAAAGCGTAGAAGTTGAAAACAATGCTTCGATTGCTGTGTGTGATGGTAAAGTTATCGTCAAAGGAGCTGAGGTTTCTCAAATGGCTGTTTACACGTTGACAGGAGTAGAGGTAGCTAAGGCTCAAGGAAACGAAGTGGCAACCGATAATCTTGTTCACGGAATTTATGTGGCAATAGGAGTAACAGCCGATGGCAAGCTAATCTCTGAAAAAGTTTATATCGATTAATCGGTTTTGAAATGCAAAAAAATAAGCGAGTGTCAATCGGCACTCGCTTATTTTTTGTGGCTATAGGTAGTTTAGAATGTCCATTTGGCAGCTACTGTTGGTATAGCGTAGAAACGATTGTTAATGCCATTGGTTGGCCACACAAGGTTGTTAGAAAGTTCTAATTCGGCACCAATACTAAATTTGCATTTGTCGTTAACGCCATCAAGAGCTGCGAAGTTAAACCAAAATTGTGGTTCGCTACAGAACACCAATGCCCCGTTTACTGCATTATCGTGCCATAAATCAGCAAAACCGGTGAAAGAACAAAGACCTTTTGCAAAATGAATACCCCACACAGCTGTCAACTGCCAACTGTGCTTAGTTCCGATTTGTTGTTTTGCAAGGTATTTATACATGGCTTGAACAGAGAATGTTTTGCTAAAATTACTATTAGCCCAGTTGTAAGCAACACCTGCGAGATATGCGTCGTTGTAGCTGAATTGATTAGTCAAACCACCGTTATATTCAAGGTGGATAGCTACAGGTGCTTTCCAAAATTTTAATTCGCGAGCCAATTCAGCATAAACACTGTGCATTTGATTGTCAGCAAAATTGCCATCAACGAAGAAGAATGTGCTACCCCAATTGTCGGCTGTGAAATTTTCGATTGTTGCAGTCCATTGAGGGCGGTTGGATAGTTCTTTTCCATATATAGCACGTCCCATATCGTAATGGAATTGTATGTTGAGTTGAGCTGGTGCTGTGATTGTGCTTAAAAATAGTGCTGCAAGCAATGCTAATTTTCTCATAATTAAAAAGGTATTAGTTGGTTAAGAAACAGAATTTTAATACAAACATTGCTGCAAGAATATACATTCCTACAGTAACCTTTTTCCATTTACCACAAAGAGTATTGAGGATTACATAGCAAAGGTGTCCCAAGATAATACCATCTGAAATGCTATAACAAAGTGGCATACAAATGATACAAAGGAATGCGGGAACTGACTCGGCAAAGTCGTTAAAGTCAATTTTTACAACCGAAGCCATCATCATCAAACCTACAAGCACAAGCACGGGAGCTGTAGCCGATGCGGGAATAGCAAGGAAGAATGGAGCAAAGAAGATTGCAAGCATGAAACACACTCCGGCAACGAATGCAGTGAGACCGCTGCGACCACCTTCTTCTACCCCTGCAGCACTTTCAACAAATGTAGTAATTGTACTTGTTCCCATAACAGCCCCAGCAGTTGTCCCAATGGCGTCAACAAAGAATGCTTGTTTGATGCGAGGTATTTTGCCATCTTTCATAAGCCCTGCACGAGTTGATACACCAATAAGTGTGCCAATAGTGTCGAAAAGGTCAACGAAAAGGAATGTAAATACCACGATAGCCATATCGGTAGTGAAGATTTTATCCCATTCAAATTTGAATAAGATAGGCTCGATTGAAGGAGGGGTACTGATGAAGCCATTCAATGTGGTAACTCCCATAGGAATACCGATGATTGTAGTTATAAGAATACCCAAAAGGAGTCCACCTTTTACTTTTTTAACGAGCAATATTGAAGTGATAATGGTGCCGATAATGCCCAAAAGGGCTGCACCCGATGTGATGTCGCCAAGTTTTACCAATGTTGCATCATCGTTAACAATAATATTTACACTTTTAAGTCCAATAAACGCAATGAAAAGACCGATACCCACACTGATGGCATTTTTTAGTGTAGTGGGTATGATGTCAACAATTTTTTCACGAATATTGGTGACGGTGAGAAGAATGAAGATGAGCCCTTCGAGGAATACGGCAGTGAGTGCAAATTGCCAAGTGTAGCCCATGATGAGACACACGGTGTAGGCAAAGAATGCATTCAAGCCCATGCCCGGAGCAAGGGCGAAAGGGAGTTTGGCATATAAGCCCATAAACATAGTAATAACTGCTGAAATTACCACAGTAGTAGTAAATACTGCACCCTTATCCATTCCTGTCGCACTCAATATATCTGGGTTGACAGCAAGAATGTAGGCCATGGAGAGGAATGTTGTAATTCCCGCCATGATTTCAGTTTTTACGGTTGACTTTTTGGGGTCAAATCCGAATAGTTTTTGTAACATGTGATTGGTTTTATTGGTTTATAAATTTTATTATCGTTTGTTTTTGAAAAATCGTTGCATCAACTCTTTGCATTCATCGGCAAGCACTCCGGGAGTAATTGTGGCTTTAGGATGAAATGGGTGGCGATTGGTGAATGCTGAATATCCACGTTTTTCGTCACCAGTGCCATAAACAATGCGTGCGAGTTGGCTCCAACCAATTGCTCCTGCACACATCATGCAAGGCTCTACTGTAACATAAAGTGTGCAATCTTGGAGATACTTGCCTCCAAGGGTATTGGCAGCAGCTGTGATTGCTTGCATTTCGGCATGTGCTGTTACGTCGTTGAGCATCTCGGTGAGGTTGTGCCCACGTCCGATAATGCGACCTTGACAAACAACAATCGCACCGATGGGAATTTCGTCGGCATCGAATGCTTGTTGAGCCTCATCAAGGGCTACACGCATAAATTTAATGTCTTGCTCGAATTGTGTCATAATAGGTCTATTTGCATTCCATCATTAGCAAGAATAGTGTTTGGGAATATCTCTTTAGCTTCATTTATGATAGGCGATTCGTCGCGATATCGTTTTGAAAAATGCCCGAGAATGAGACGCTCGGCACCTGCCATTTGTGCAATACGAGCAGCTTCGGCCGATGTTGAGTGTCCACGTAGTCCGGCTAAATGAGAAAATTCATTTGTATAAGTGGCTTCGTGATAAATAGTGTTTACGCCTTTGACCATTTCGGCTACTTGAGGGTTAAATGCCGTGTCAGAGCAATAGGCATAGCTCATCACAGGTGATGCGTCGGTGGTAAGTCGAGTGTTAGGCACAACAACACCCTCGGGAGTGGTAAAATCGTTGCCCTCTTTTATACCATGCAAATCTTTAATGGGTATATTGTAGAATTTTACCATATCGCCTTTTAGGTGGCGTAATTTTGGTTTTTCTTTGAACATAAATCCCACGCAAGGAACTCGATGAAACATGGGGATAGTTTCAATAGTGATGGCATGTGATTCAAATATTACCTCTTTTTGAGGTTTTATAATATTGAATTTTATTTCAAAAGGAATGTCGCGACAAAAGAATTTTAGTTGTTGGTCAAAGAGTTCGGCACCTTCTTCAAAGATATGAATTGTAACAGTCCCGGTTTTATCTTGTAGAGCCATTGAAGAAAGAAGCCCTATTAAACCAAAGCAATGGTCGCCATGAAGGTGGCTGATAAATATGTGGTTCAATCGAGTGTATTTAAGTCGCATCTTACGCATCGTCAATTGAGCCCCTTCGCCACAATCAATCATAAATAGATTATCTCTAATATCGATAATCTGAGACGACGGATTGTGTCGAGCCGTTGGTATTGCTGAACCACAGCCGAGTATGTTTAATTGAAATTGTGCCATGACTTAAGTTTTGTTGAGTTTTGGCACACAAATTTAATCATAAACCGGGAGTAATGCAAAAAAATATTAATTCTTGGGAGGAGATATAACAAATTGAACAAATCTCCGTATAATAAATACAACACAACAGCAAAAAAGAATAAACAATGTGGAAATATCCACAAATTAGGATTTGAATTAGTTTTTTCATAGGATTAGATTTTTAAGGTTTATAACAATAGGGTTATCGTGAGATAACCCTATTGTTCTTATGGGGGTAAATAATTAAGCACTCTAATAATGCTTTGCATTAGATAGAGTGCTGATTGTTTATTTTATGTTTAATTAATTTAAGGTAAATGCAATATACAATATAGAATGATCATATAATCTTCCCTATAGTTTGCGACCTATAATATCATCGTTGGAGATTGACTTTGATGTCTTTTTAACTTGTGCATTGACCGAACCGAAACGATATGCTATCCTCAACATTGCAATTTTGCCGGTATTTATCATTTTCTCGTCGGAATATCCTGTGTAATCGCCATTTACAAAATATTGTCGAGATGTTTGAGACTTTTGACCAATTGGATTCAATGCAAAGATGCTTACTGTGAGGCGATCTTCTTTCAAGAATGAGCGTTGAAGTGATAGGTAATAGTTCCAACCGGCATTTGTAATGTTATCGGTATAACTATAAACATTGTTGACATTTCCCGAATTTCGTCCACCGGCAAGTTCAAATCGCAATTTCCATGGGAGTTGTTGTGTTAAACGTGCTTGGGCTCCCCATTGCCAACGTGCTTGTTGTAGTGCTTGCTCTTTAATCTCATACTCCATGCGATAAGCCGAACCTTGAACAGTAAGTTGTGTTTTGGGAGTGATAGACCATTGCATATTAGCATTAAAGAAGAGCGAATTGTTGCGACCTACATTTTTGTAGGTAGAGTATATGTGGTTGTCGGTCGCAGTTACATACGACACAATTCCATTGTTTGAGAATTCGTAGTTGGCAGATAGATTGAGATTAAACTTGGCTTTAATTAACATATAGGTCAACTTAAAAGAGTTGTGTCGAGCACTTGAGAGATTGGGATTGCCTTGCCATGTAGTGTTTACACCTTCTTCTACTGCAGGGTTGAGATAGCTGATACCCGGACGATTGATGCGTGTAGCGTAGTTGAAAGTGAAACTATTGGCATCGTTGGCTTGCCATGAGAGAGCAGCCGAGGGAACCCAGTCGTTGAGACCTTGACCGAAATTGGGTTGTGAACCATCATTGAATTTGGCTTTGAGATTAGAATATTCATATCTGATGCCGGCTTTTGCACTTAGTGATTTCCACTTAAAACGATATTCGCCATATCCTGCCAACACTTGTGTGAGATGAGAAAAGTCGCTGAAAGTGGTGTCAACACCAAGATATTGGTTTGTTGTAATGCTATGGTTATCGCGTAGGATATATTTAGCTCCGATATCAATAGTGTGGTATTTTGCGAATGGTCGAGTATAGTCGGCTTGAATAGTGTGTTCTATAAATTTCAAGTCAAACAAAGAGTGCGTTCCTGTATAACTAACCGGCATATTTACCATATCGTAGTATTCTTGGCTTTGGTCGCGATCTTGGTCGGTTGTTGACACGAGATATGAAATATTAAAAGTTTCACCTTTACGATGAGTAGAACGTTGGTAGCTGATGTTTCCGGTAAAATCGAGATAGCTTTGAGGATAGGAATAATTTGCATTATAAGAGTATAAAGGTGAGTTATTTGCGTCGGTCATTTGTGCTGATATAGTTCCCGGCACATCAAGGTCGTGCCAATAGCCATTGAATGATAGGTTAAAGAGATTAAGCGTGTCGGGTTCCCAACTTGCCTCAGCACCAAACCAAGTACCCCAACCTTTGTAATATCCTTTTGAAACGTATTCCATTGACGCTCCACTATCTTTGTAGTCATAGTGTGAGTATGATTCACTTTCACTTGAACATTTATTCATGTTATATGTTCCGGCGTATGCTGAAAATGTTACTTTATCGATTTGCGAAGATAGCCATAGTGACCCTTGTGGAGTGCCGAGAGTGTTTATTTGTGCTGACACATTTCCCATTACGCCTTTTATAGATGTGTTGTCGTTGGTTACGATATTGAGAATTGCACCAACTCCTTCAGCATCATATTTTGCACCAGGTTCGGTTATGACTTCTATACGTTTAATCATTGATGCCGGTATTGCAGATAGTACTTCTTTGGGATTATTGGTAAAAGAAGTGTTAGGGCGTCCGTTTTTGTAAACTTTGAAATTGCTTGAGCCTTTTACTGTGATATTGTTTTGTGCATCAACATTTACCATTGGCACTTTGCGAAGCATTTCGATGATGGTTGAGGTTTTTGAATCGGCATCGGCTTGCACATCATAGCCAATGCGATCGATTTCTTTAGTGACAAGGGGACGTTGTGCCATTACAGTAACTTCGCCAAGCACCTCAGCATTGTCTTTAATAACTATTGTACCCATGTCGGCAACCGGATTTGATGCGTTTACCTCAAAATCACGGATAATTTCGGATTTTCCTGTTGAATGAATCTTTAATTGGTACTTACCGGTTGTTTTTAGTGATTGTGAAAACAAACCACCTTCATCGGTTACTCCCATAAATACAGGTTTGATTGAGTCGGTAGTATTGAAAATTCGTATTGTTGCATACATTTCACCTTCTCCGAGTGAATCGACAACAACGCCTTTAACGTGATATTCCGAAGCAAATGCTTTTGTTGATATTAATAAACAACAAAATATGATTAATGGTTTTATTAGTTTCATTTTTAGTTATTAATTTAATTTGTAGTTAAATGTTTGTTTTGTTTTTATCGCGATTCAATCATTAGACGCACATATATTATGAATTGTTGCAGTGAGTTGAATTATTATCTTCAATAATTAAGAAGATAAATTGCGATAACAAAGTTATAACTAAATAGTTAATATTTACCCCCCCCGAAATATTTAACATAAATTAGCACTAAAGGTGAGCCTATTATCTAAGCACACCTTTAGATTATATGTAATTATTGAGATTATTTATATAATAAAATATCGAGCTTTAGGGTGGGATAGTATGTATCCTGTGGTTGATGCAGAGGGATAGAGAGCCCCATTCTCGGTGAGGGATATTCCCAATTCGTCATAATTTAGAACTTTATCGGCAAGGAATACTAATCGTTGGTCGGGCAAAGATGGGAATCCTATAGCCGGACGAATGCCTTTTGCCTCAAATCCCCACAACGATTTACGCACTTTGCGATACAATATTTCGGTTGAGGCTTCGGCAAGTCGGTCGGCAAGTGATTGATATAACAAGGATTTGTATTCTTCACCGGCATCACGCCATTTATTAATTATTTGTTGAAATTCAATACCACATGTGACGGCAAATGCTCCAATCCAATCGTTTAACTTATCGTCGTTGTCAATAGGTTTGATCAAATCGGCAAGAGCAAGTAGGGGATACTCTCCTTGCAATTGTCGAGGAGTAGGAAGCGTGTAATAGCAATTGTTGTGGAGGTATATAATGTCTTCATTTTTACTGCCGGCAGGCATTATTGCCACTCGTGCAGTTAATCCATTGGATAATTTCTTTTCGAGATAGTCGAGAGCAAGATTTGCTTCTTTATAGAGTTGCATTGCTTCAGCTGCCTTGCTTCGTTGTTCTTGATGAATATTAGCAAGCCATTGAGCACGACAATGGTCGCAACCATTGATGTTTGCTATTTCGGCAAATGATGCATCAAGTTTCCACACAGCAAAAAATGCTCGCCAATTAATCAATTCACGAGCTTGGCTTATTGATATTGACAAGGTGTGAACTCCTGGGTGTTTTGGCGTTGCAACTGTGATATCATTGCCATATTCCAATTTGTACTTACGAGCATCGTCAATAGAAAGTTGTGGCAGTGTTAGAGCATGAGATTGTCGCAGCTGTTGTTGTGTGGTGTTTAGCTGAGCGACATATTCTTTTGCAGTTGATTCGTTGGCAAATACTCCAATCTCTGTTGGAATCATTGCTGCATCTTTAATGTATATTACGGGGTGGCTGTAGCATGGAGCAATCTTTACGGCAGTGTGCATTTCTGAAGCTGTTGCACCTCCAATAAGTAATGGAATGGTCATTCCATTTTGCTCCATAAGTCGAGCCACATGGCACATCTCATCGAGAGAAGGTGTTATGAGTCCACTTAATGCAATAAAATCGGCGTTTGTCTCAATCGCTTTGGCAATTATATCTTCGCCGGGTACCATTACACCCATGTCGATGACTTCATATCCATTGCAAGATAGAATTACAGCAACTATATTTTTTCCAATGTCATGAACATCACCTTTAACAGTGGCAAGAATAATCTTTTTAGAGTGAGAAATTGAGTTGTTATCCTTTTTGCTTCCCCCTTTTTCATTTTCAATTATTGGGGAAAGAAAGTCAACGGCATGTTTCATCGTTTGGGCACTTTTTACGACTTGAGGAAGGAATAATTTCCCTTCTCCAAACAGTTGCCCAACTTTATTCATTGCCGGCATTAATACGTTATTAATGACATTGAGAGCATTATCCATAAGTGCAAGAACTGATTGTAGTTGTTCTCCCAATCCATCGGTAATGCCTTTAAGTATCATGCGCTCAATAATTTGGTGCGACGATAATGATTCAGTATTTGCATTATCAATCTGAGGTTTATCTCCGGCTTTTTCCTCTTTGATGCGTTGAGCTATCTCAATTAATCGAGTTGTCGCATCTTTGTCTCGGTTGAAAATTACATCTTCAATGGCAATTTTTACGTCGAGAGGAATGTCATCAACAGGTATTAATGAGGCTGCATTTACAATTGCCATATCCATACCCACTTTTATGGCATGGTAGAGAAATATGGCGTGCATCGCTTCGCGAATATAGTTGTTCCCTCGGAATGAGAACGAGAGGTTACTCACTCCACCACTCACTTTTGCACCAGGAAGGTTTTGTTTAATCCATTCTGTTGCACGAATAAAGTCAATGGCATAGCTATTGTGTTGCTCAATTCCGGTTGCAACTGCCAATATGTTGGGGTCGAAAATTATATCACAAGCAGGGAAATGAACTTTAGATGTCAATATTTCATAGGCACGACTGCATATTTCTATGCGACGCTCGTAGGTGTCGGCTTGACCATTCTCATCAAAAGCCATAACTACCACAGCAGCTCCCATTTCACGAATGTGGCGTGCCTTTGCAATAAATGCGTCTTCTCCCTCTTTAAGACTTATTGAATTTACGATAGCCTTGCCTTGTACGAGTTTAAGTGCCGAAGTAATTACTTCCCATTTTGAGGAGTCAATCATAAATGGCACACGAGCCGTTTGTGGCTCTTCTCCCAATTTTGTTATAAATTGAGACATCTCTTTCTCGGCATCAAGCATGGCATCGTCCATGTTAATGTCGATTATTTGTGCCCCGGCTTCAACTTGCGAGCAGGCGATTTGTAGAGCTTCTGATATATTTCCCTCGTTGATTAATCGTAAAAATTTGCGACTGCCTGCCACGTTGCATCGTTCGCCTACGTTTACGAAGTTTCGTTCGGGGCTAATTTCAAATGCTTCAAGCCCGGCAAGAATACATCTTGGGTTGTGAGATTTTGCCTCTTCGAGGTTTGCAGAGGGAATTGAGTGAGTTTTTTCTTTGTCGTTTTTTTCTTTGACTAAATCTGCGATGGCTTTGATATGGGCTGGGGTAGTGCCACAGCACCCACCAATTATGTTTACCATGCCTTTTTCTATCAAAGGTTTGATTTTAGACGCCATTGTTTCGGGCGTTTCGTCATATTCTCCCATTTCATTGGGAAGCCCGGCATTAGCATGCATACTGATGGCAAATGGACATGATTGCAACGTTTCGATATGTGGTGTCATTGTGTCGGCACCAAATCCACAGTTAAGCCCAATCGATAGAGGTTCGCAGTGAGAAATTGATGCGACAAAAGCATCAAGGGTTTGTCCCGAAAGTGTGCGACCTGTTTCGGTTAGAGTGGCAGAAATCATAATTGGGAGTCTCATTCCTTCAAGCTCCATTGCTCGTCGTGCGGCAAATGTAGCAGCTTTGGCATTGAGAGAGTCGAAGATTGTTTCTATGAGTAATGCGTCAACTCCACCTTTTATCAATGCTCGCATCTGGGTAATGTAGGTTTCGACGAGAGTGTCCCAATTGATGCTTTCTTCAAGCGAAGATGCCATTGAGAGAGATTTGCTTGTTGGACCTATGCTACCTGCAACCCAACACAATTTACCGTGATTGGTTGCCATGTGTTCATCGGCTGCTTCTCGGGCAATTTTTGCTGCAGCTATGTTGATTTTCTCAATTTCGTTTTCGAGGGCATAGTCAGCAAGAGAAAATACATTTGCATTAAACGAATTAGTCTCGATTATTGAAGCTCCGGCATTAAGATATTGAAGGTGTATTTCTTTTATGATATGTGGAGCCGTGATGCAAAGAATGTCGTTGCACCCTTTGAGATTGCGTTTCCTCGATGAATATTGTGAACCGCGGAATTCAGTTTCTGAAAGGTTGTATTTTTGAATCATTGTGCCCATAGCTCCATCGAGCACAATGGTATGATTGTTTACCTCTTTAATTAAATTAATTGAACTTGCTTTGTATTCTATATTTTCAATATACATCATGCGGAAATTTTCTTGATGCAAAGATAGTGTAGTCGTGCCAATTTATAAAATTTAGGGGCAATAAAAACGGCACTCTCAAAGTGAGAATGCCGTCTGAGTTATGGTTTATAATCGTGTGATTATTTACCGGCAAGTTTTTCTTTAAGAGCTGCAAGTTCTTCGAGGTCGCCAAGAGTGGTTTTTTCGATAGCAGGAGCAGGAGCAGCTTCTTCAGCAGCTTTCTTAGGAGCACGTTTTGTTGCTTTTTTAGCTTCGGCTTTTTCAGTAGCTTTAGCTTCATCTTCAAAAATACGGCTGTGAGAAAGAATGATGCGTTTTGATTCCTTGTTAAATTCGATAACTTTGAAGTTGAGTTTTTCTTCAACTACAGCGTTAGTGCCATCTTCTTTAACGAGGTGTTTAGGAGTAGCGAAACCTTCTACACCGTATGGAAGAGCGATTACAGCACCTTTGTCGATTAATTCAACGATAGTACCTTCGTGAATGCTACCAAGAGTGAATACAGTTTCAAATACGTCCCAAGGGTTTTCTTCGAGTTGTTTGTGTCCGAGGCTCAAGCGGCGGTTTTCTTTGTCGATTTCGAGAACTTGAACTTGGATATCAGAACCGATTTGAGTAAATTCAGATGGGTGTTTGATTTTCTTAGTCCAAGAAAGGTCGCTGATGTGGATAAGACCGTCAACGCCTTCTTCGATTTCAACGAATACACCGAAGTTAGTGAAGTTACGCACTTTTGCAGTGTGTTGACTTCCAACAGGATATTTTTCTTCGATGTTTTCCCATGGATCGTTTTTGAGTTGTTTGATACCAAGAGACATTTTGCGTTCGTCGCGATCGAGAGTGAGGACAGCAGCTTCGATTTCGTCGCCAACTTTCATGAAGTCTTGAGCTGAACGGAGGTGTTGTGACCAAGACATTTCAGAAACGTGGATAAGACCTTCAACGCCAGGAGCTATTTCGATAAATGCACCGTAGTCAGTCATAACAACTACTTTACCTTGTACTTTATCACCTACTTTGAGGTCGGCATTTAGAGCGTCCCATGGATGTGGTTGAAGTTGTTTAAGACCGAGAGCAATGCGTTTCTTTTCGTCATCGAAGTCGAGGATAACAACATTGATTTTTTCGTCGAGAGTAACAACTTCTTCAGGGTGATTTACACGACCCCAAGAAAGGTCAGTGATGTGGATAAGACCATCTACGCCACCAAGGTCGATGAATACACCGTAAGAAGTGATGTTCTTAACAGTCCCTTCAAGAACTTGACCTTTTTCAAGTTTAGAGATGATGTCGCGTTTTTGTTGTTCGAGTTCAGCTTCGATAAGAGCTTTGTGTGAAACAACAACGTTTTTGAATTCTTGGTTGATTTTAACAACTTTGAATTCCATAGTCTTACCAACGAAGATATCGTAATCGCGGATAGGTTTAACATCGATTTGTGAACCAGGAAGGAACGCTTCGATGCCAAATACATCAACAATCATACCACCCTTAGTGCGGCATTTGATGTAACCTTTGATGATTTCGTCGTTTTCGAGAGCTTCGTTAACGCGATCCCATGAACGAGATGCACGAGCTTTTTTGTGAGAAAGGATAAGTTGTCCTTTTTTGTCTTCCTGATTTTCGATGAATACTTCAACTACATCACCAACTTTGATTTCAGGGTTGTAGCGGAATTCGTTTACAGGAATGATACCGTCGCTTTTGTAGCCGATGTTAACCACTGCTTCACGTTTGTTGAGAGCGATGATGGTACCTTCGATTACATCTTTGTCTTTAACGGTGTTAAGAGATTCATCGTAAGTTTTGATAAGTTCCTCACGTGATTTTTCTCCAAAAGTTTCGCCTTTTTCAAAGGCATTCCAATCGAAATCTTCGATTGGTGAATTTTTCAATTCAGTCATTTAAATAGGTTAATAAATAGGTTAATAAATCAATCA
>JAEIGA010002350.1_pt1 | contig 30243 bp, 24 predicted proteins | sample 9270691 | NCBI WGS metagenome assembly JAEIGA01 (sample SAMN17057246, study PRJNA624740) | gut metagenome | biome: biome; isolation source: fecal sample | host: Bos grunniens | place: China: Xizang | collected 2019
CAGATACTATCAGCTTAAAAGACCTCTTTGCAAAACCTAACTACAATATTGTCAATGAACTGGATGGTTCTACCGAACCAACTTTGTTTTAATTGTTAAACTTTATAATAATCGTCCGGAACTTTTACCGGACAGCAATGATTTCTCTAATATATTGTTAAATTTATAGGCAATAAATATCCCTACAAATGTACGCTTTATTTCGAAAAAACGTACATTTGCATAATGAAATGTTAATTCTTAATTAAAATAATATGTACGGTAAATTTCAAGATCATCTTCAGGCGGAACTGGCTGCAATCGACCAGGCTGGCCTTTACAAAAGAGAGCGTAACATCGCATCTGCACAGTCTGCACAGATCAAGCTTCAGGACGGCAGCGAGGCTTTGAACTTCTGCGCAAACAACTACCTTGGATTGGCGGATTCTTCAAGACTCATCAACGCGGCAAAGAAGGCAATGGATGAGCGTGGATACGGAATGTCATCAGTGCGTTTCATCTGCGGAACTCAGGACCTTCACAAGCAGCTTGAGAAGGAGATCGCTGATTATTTCCAGACAGAGGATGCAATCCTTTATGCTGCATGCTTCGATGCAAACGGTGGAGTATTTGAACCACTTCTTACAGCAGAGGATGCAATCATTTCAGACGCCTTGAACCACGCTTCAATCATCGACGGAGTCCGTCTTTGCAAGGCTCAGAGATACAGATACGCAAATGCTGACATGGCAGACCTTGAGCGTTGCCTTCAGGAGGCTCAGGCACAGAGATTCCGTATCATCGTGACAGACGGTGTATTCTCAATGGACGGAAACGTTGCTCCTATGGATGAGATCTGCGCCCTTGCAGAGAAGTACGATGCCCTTGTAATGGTGGATGAGAGCCACTCGGCAGGTGTGGTAGGTGCAACAGGACACGGAGTTGCAGAGCAGTTCAACTGCTACGGCAAGATTGATGTTTTCACTGGTACTCTTGGTAAGGCCTTCGGTGGTGCAGTGGGAGGATTTACAACAGGACGCAAGGAGATCATCGACATGCTTCGTCAGCGTTCAAGACCATACCTCTTCTCTAACTCGCTTCCTCCAATGGTTGTTGCAGCGGCTATCGAGATGTTCCAGATGCTTAAGGAGAGCAACGAACTTCACGACAAACTTCAGGGCAACGTTGAGTACTTCCGCGACAAGATGCTTGCAGCCGGCTTCGATATCAAGCCAACTCAGTCTGCAATCTGCGCAGTAATGCTTTACGATGCTAAGCTTTCACAGGATTTCGCAGCCAAGATGGCTCAGGAGGGAATCTTTGTAACAGGTTTCTATTATCCTGTTGTTCCTAAGGGACAGGCAAGAATCCGCGTTCAGCTTTCTGCAGCTCATGAGCAGGAGCACCTTGACAGAGCAATCGCTGCCTTCATCAAGGTCGGCAAAGAGCTTGGCGTGATTAAATAGGTTGAAATGAATACGGAACTATTCATAAATATGCTACAGATTGATTCCACTTCCGGCAGGGAGTGGAGTCTTTCTGAATATTTAGCCACAGAACTTCAGGGCGAAGGCTGCAGGCTTGAGCGCTTTGAAGTCGGCGATGGTACAGAGAATCTCCTTTTCAGCTGGGGAGATCCACAGATTGTATTCTGTACCCATCTTGATACAGTTCCCCCATATATCCCACCGACAGTAGAAGCTGTCGTAAGTGAAGACAAGTCCCTCGTGGGAGGATCAGACCTCAAGTTCTGCGGACGTGGAACCTGCGATGCAAAGGGACAGATTGCAGCCATGTATCAGGCTTGCAGAATTCTTCATGAACAGGGTAAATCCGGCTTCGGCCTCCTTCTGCTTGCTGGCGAAGAGACGGGCTCATTTGGAGCAAAGGCCTTCCGCAATCAGCATCCTGGAGGAAAATACGTGATAGTAGGCGAGCCTACTGACAACTGCATGGCCAGCGCATGCAAAGGAACAAAGTCTTTTGAAGTGACCTTTAGAGGAAGAGCCTGTCATTCCGGCTATCCGGAGTACGGCGAGAGTGCAGTCTCTCATTTCAACGACTTCATAAACGCACTTAAGAATATCGGCTTTCCGGAGGATGAGATCCTGGGAGAGACAACCTGGAACATTGGCAAGCTCTCAAGCGACAATCCTCAGAACATCCTCAGCGACAGTCTGACATTCAGAATATATTTCCGCACAACCTTCGCCAGCGACACAATCGTGTCCAACGTCATGAAGAACATCTGCGGAGAAGATGCAAGACTGAAATTTGGGAAAGCCCCATGCGAAGGTCTATCCGCAGCAGCCGGCCTCATCCCGGTAGTTGCCCAGTGGCAGAAGATGATGGAGGTGAAGGCATTCGGAGGAGACTCTCCGCTTAAATATACGACTCTTGAAGGTTTCCCGACAAAGGCAGTATCGTTTGGAAGCGATGCCCCTCAGTTGACAAACTTTGAAAACAAGATACTATGCGGCCCAGGCTCGATACTTGTGGCACACAGGGACGAGGAACACATCCTTCTTTCCCACCTTCAGAGAGCAACAGAGAACTATGTGAAGATGTTTGATATCCTCACCCAAAACAAGTAAACGAACAGAAGATGATAGTAATGAAATTTGGCGGCACCTCAGTCGCAAACAACGAAGCAATATCACGCACAATCGAAATCATCCGCACAAAGCTGGATGAAAAACCGGTTGTAGTCGTATCTGCCCTTTCAAAAGTAACAGACCTCCTCTACAAGATAGCGGACGCAGCAGCTCTTAAGGATAAACAAGGATCGGCAGAACATCTCAATCAGCTTCGCGAGCGTCACATCAACCTATGCCGTGAGCTCATCACAAACGACGAGAACCTTCTTAATGACGCCATTTCAAGAGTAGAGACACTCTGCAGCGAACTTGAGTACATCGTAGTAGCAGTCTGCGCGCTAGGCGAGCTTTCAGACAGAAGCAAGTCCATCATCATTGCCTTCGGCGAGTATCTCTCATCAAACATCATCAGCTGCGCAATGAACGCGAGAGGCATAAAGACAAAGCTTATGAACTCACGCGAAATGATCATCACAAACTCAGAGCACATGAAGGCAGATCCGATCGTTCCGGAAATTGAGGCAAGAGTGCCGGGAATCGTCGCAGCGGCCTTCGAGGGAATGGACGCCGTCATCACCCAGGGCTTCGTCTCTGCCACAGTGGAAGGCGAACCGACAGTGCTGGGACGCGGAGGTTCTGACTACACAGCTTCGCTCATCGGAATGGCTATCGACGCAGAGAAGATTGAGATCTGGACAGATGTAGATGGAGTGAAGACAGCAGACCCACGCAAGGTAAAGGGAACCCTCAGCCTTGAGAAACTCTCCTTTGAGGAGGCAGCCGAGATGGCACACTTCGGAGCCAAGGTCCTTCATCCTCTTACAATCGAGCCTGCCGTAAAGAAGAACATCCCTCTTTATGTACTCAACTCAATGAATCCGGAGGGCAAGGGTACGGCCATCCTTCAGAGCAAGTTCATCGAGGACGGAGTGAAGTCAGTCTCATTCAAGGAGAACATCATAGTTATCAATATCTTCTCTACCAAGATGATCAACGCATCCGGCTTCTTGAAGAAGGTATTCGGAATCTTCAGCGAGCATAAGGTATCAGTAGACCTTATTGCAACTTCAGAGGCAAATATCTCTGTAACAGTGGACGGTTCGCAGAAGAATATAGATGCAGTAGTAGAGACCTTGTCAAAGTTTGCCCAGGTGGAACTTGATACAGACAAGGCACAGGTTTCAGTAATCGGAAAGAACATCGCTAACATCAAGGGAATGCTCAAGGAGATCTTTGCTCCAATGGACAACCACAGAGTATATATGATCTCTCAGGGAGCATCCTACATCAATGTAAGCTTTGTAGTGGACAAAGCAGATATGGACGGTGTAGTCCAGTCAATCCATGATCTTTTATTTTATGGAAAATAGTATGAAAGTAGTAATCAGCGGATATGGAAAGATGGGCAAGATGGTTGAAAAGAACCTGGCCCAAAGAAATATAGAATGTGCAGGTTGGAGCGAGGCCATCACAGAGTTTGACCCTGCAGTAGCAAAGGAGAGCGTATGCATTGACTTCACTACTCCGGATGCCTTCAAGGCAAACTATAAGTTCCTCGCAGAGAACTTCAAGGCTGTAGTCGTTGGAACAACTGGCTGGCAGGACATAAAGGATGAGGTCATTTCGTACTTCAAGTCATGCGGCACAACAATGATCTATGCCTCTAACTTCTCAATCGGAGTGAATGTCTTCTTTGCCCTTACTGACTTTGTTTCAAAGAAACTAGGTAGTGCAGGCGGATATAGTCCATACATCGTGGAGAAACATCACTGCCATAAACTGGATGCTCCAAGTGGTACAGCAAAGAGTCTTTCTGACATCGTTGAGGCAAATATGGAGCAGACAGTTGACATGTCTTCGGTAAGATGTGGAGAGATCCCTGGAATCCACACAGTAGGTTTTGAGGGTTTCTGCGACAGAATCACTCTTACTCATGAGGCCTTTTCAAGAGAGGGTTTTGCTGCAGGAGCAGTTGAGGCGGCTCTCAGGACAGAGAAGGTGAATGGAGTATATGAGTTCAAGGAAATAATCTTTAACGACTAGGCTTATGGGCAGAACAGACTTAAAGGGATGTGCAACAGCGCTCATCACTCCTTTCAGGAATGGAGAGGTTGATTACGCTGCATATGCAAACCTTGTAGACAGACAGGTTGAGGCTGGGATAGACTTCCTTGTTCCCCTTGGAACTACTGCGGAAACTCCTTGCCTGACAGATGTAGAAAAGGTGGAGCTTCTTAAGATTGCCAGAGAGCATGCCCCAAATACTCCACTTGTCGTAGGAGTAGGAACAAACTCATTGGTGCATACAATTGAGAATATCAAACTTCTTGAACCATATGGTCCTGATGCCTATCTTGTAGTTGTCCCTTATTATAACAAACCTACACAGGCCGGTCTTTATGAGTATTTCAAGGCAGTTGCAGCTTCGACAGAGAAGCCTGTCGTGCTTTATAATGTACCGGGAAGAACAGGCGTGAATCTTTCGGTGGAGACAACTTTGGCTCTCGCTGAGATTGAGAATATCGTAGCAGTAAAGGAGGCTTCCGGAAACTATTCACAGATAGCATCCATCCTTCGCTCTCGTCCTGAGGGCTTTGCAGTATTCAGCGGTAACGATGATGAGACTCTATCACTGATGGCGACAGGTGCAGAAGGTGTTATCAGCGTTGCTTCAAATGTTGTTCCTGCTCAGATGGTAGAGCTGACACATTATATGTTGGAGGGAAAGATACAGCAGGCTCGTGAACTTCACAATATGCTATGGCCTTTGTTCAAGAACTGCTTCATTGAGAGCAATCCTATTCCAGTGAAGTCAGGACTATGGTCAATGGGACTTATTGAGAATGAGTTGAGACTTCCGCTTGTCCCTGCTTCAGAGAAGACACAGGCTATTATGGCGGAAACAGTAAAGAACTTAGGATTTTAATATAGGAAGAGATGAACGCAGAACTAGAGAGATTCTATCAGGTGTGCCGCGACCTTGAAAGCGGTAAGGTAAGAGTTGCTGAGAAGATCGACGGAGAGTGGAAGGTGAACTCTTGGGTGAAGGAGGTTATTCTTTCGGGCTTCCGCTATGGCAAGTTGATGGATATGAGTCATGGAGACTTCTCTTTCTTTGATAAGGATACAATCCCTATGCAGAAGTTTACTGCCGAGAGTGGAGTGCGTATCGTTCCAGGAGGAAGTTCAGTAAGAGTCGGAGCCTATCTTGCTCCTTCTGTGATCATGATGCCACCTTCTTATGTGAATATCGGAGCCTATGTAGGTCCTAATACGATGATTGATTCCCATGCTCTTGTGGGTTCTTGTGCTCAGGTGGGAAGTCATGTCCATCTTTCGGCTGCATCTCAGTTGGGTGGTGTTCTTGAGCCTGTGGGTGCACTTCCAGTAATTATTGAGGATAATGTCTTCATTGGAGGAAACTGTGGTATCTACGAGGGAACAATTGTAAAAGAGAATGCGGTAATTGCAACGGGAGTTATAATTAATGCATCTACAAGTATATATGATGCAACAACAGGTGAGTACATTCGAAAGAATGAGAACGGTCAGGTTGTAGTTCCTGCAGGCGCAGTTGTAGTGGCAGGAAGCAGACCTGTGACAAAAGGACCTGGTGCAGAGGCTGGTATTCATGTATATACTCCAGTGATTGTGAAGTATAGAGACAGCAAGACTGATGCATCAGTTACCCTTGAGGATGTATTGAGATAATGACTAATTACGACAGTTTTTTTTCAGAGGACGCAAACTCGTTTTTTCGTTCTCCAGTAAGAGAAATATTCAAGAGAGTAGATCTTGCTTCTATCTATTCTTTTGCAGGAGGCTATCCTTCAGCGCAGACCTTCCCCTTGGCTCAGATCAAGGAGACGGTCTCGCTTGTTATAGATAAGTATGGTCCTAAAGCCTTCCAGTATGGCGCCACTCAAGGAGTTCCTGAACTGAGAGAGGCAGTGTCAAAACGATATGGCGTTCCTGTGGAGAGGGTACAGATAACCTCTTCTTCACAGCAGGGAATAGATGTCTGTACACGAGTCTTTGTCAACCCTGGAGATGTTATCCTTACTTCCGATCCTACATATCTCGGAGCCCTTCAGTCTTTCAGGTCTTATAGGGCAGATATAGTTGGAGTCCCACATAAGGAGAACATAGAGGATTTCAAGCTGGCTTATGAGGAAAAGGTCAAGGCTTGTCTTGAGGCAGGAAAGAAGATAAAGTTTCTTTATATGATTCCTGATTTTCAGAATCCTTCGGGAGAGACTTTGACTTTGGAGGAAAGAAAGGTTCTTGTTGAACTGGCAAGAAAGTATGACTTCCTTATAGTTGAGGACAGCCCATATAGAGAACTGAGGTATGAAGGCGAGGATGTGCCGACCATCTATTCTTTGGCTCCGGAGAGGGTGCTTCTTTTGGGTTCTTTCTCAAAGATCTTTGCCCCAGGCTTCCGTCTAGGCTGGATAATAGCAGCCCCTGAACTTCTGGATAAGATCTATGTGTGCAAGCAGTCACTTGATCTTTGTCCGCCTATCATGGACCAGTATGTTGCTGCAGAGTTCCTTGAGTCTGGAGCCTTGGATTCTAACCTCAAGAAGAGCATAGAACTGTATAGAGGCAAGAGAGACCTTATGCTTTCTCTTCTTGAAGAATATATGCCTGAGGGAGTCAAGTGGACTCATCCTGAAGGAGGACTCTTCCTTTTCCTGACTATGCCTGAGGGGTTTGATGCTGTCAAGTTTTATGACACTGCCTTGGATAATGAGGTGGCCTATGTGGCAGGAACCTTCTTCAGAACTGATGGAAAGGGACTTAATACGATGAGGATGAATTTTTCATTCTTGAGTGAAGACAGAATGAAGGAAGGCATAGCAATCCTGTCCAGACTTCTTAAAGAGAATATTCAGCATGATTGAACTTTTTAAATATCAGGGCGCAGGAAATGACTTCATCCTTGCAGATGGACGAAAGAGCGCAGGAAAGAATGCAGATTTTGTGGATGAGGACTTTATCCGCAGGGTATGTGACAGACGATATGGAATAGGAGCAGATGGTTTCATGATCCTGGAGGACAGTGAGAACTATGGCTTCAGGATGGTGTACTACAATTCAGACGGTTCCGGCGGAATGATGTGCGGAAACGGAGGTAGATGTATTGTTGCCTTTGCTTCTCATCTCGGAGTAGAGAGACTGGATTTTGAGGCTGCTGATGGTCCTCATGATGCTCAGATTCTGCCTGATGGCAGTGTGCGTCTGAAGATGAAGGATATTTCTGATGTGCTTGTGTATGATGAGGCTTCGTATAGGCTGGATACCGGCACTAAGCATCTTGTGCGCTTTGTTGATGGCCTTGAGTCTTATGACGTTGTGGGAGAGGGTAGGGAACTTCGCTATCGTGAGGATTTCGCCCCTGTCGGCACGAATGTGAACTTTGTCGAGCCGCAGGGTGATGTGCTTGCTGTCCGCACTTATGAGAAGGGTGTTGAGGATGAGACCTATGCTTGCGGAACAGGAATTGTCGCTTCGGCGATTTCTGCTTTTGCGCGGGGTGTCGCTCCTTCAAGAGTTGAGGGTGAGCGTGTGTGCTATGATATAAAGGCCTTGAGAGACAGGCTTTCAGTAGATTTTATTGGTGAGCTGCCTTTGATAAAGGATGTGTGGTTGACGGGACCAGCGCAGAAGGTGGCGGTTATTTATATTTAAATTTAAATTGATGAAAAAGTTTATTATTTCGATTTTGGTGGCGGTTGCTGCTGTTTCATGTGTGAGTCTTGATGGATATCAGGAGGTGTATACCGCAACTGCCTCTTTTGAGTTCAATGGTGTTGACTACTCAAAGACTTTTGATGAGAACTGTCTTTATATTGGCGAAGGCGGTTTTGCTTATGGCGAGTATGTCTTCACTAATAAGAGCACTAAGGACGGGGATAAGAAGACCTTGGATGGCGGTTTTGCAATGTGTTATGCTAAGGATACTGTAATTACAAAACTTCCTAAGAATTCATATAGCGCATATGCTACTACAGCAGGAGCTCAGTCTTATACTTTTTCTGTGTTCAAGCAGAATGAGGATCCTTCAAGAATGCCAGCTGAGGATGTGGTCTTCTATTATAGCACAATGGGAACTTGGGCAATCTCAGGCTGCCTTATCACTAACACAACAGAGGTGGTACATGCTGTTTTGAAAGGTTATGGCGATCAGGCACCATTTGGAAAGGGAGATTGGATGAAGATTGTCGCAACAGGTTATTTGAATAAGCAGGTTGTCGGAACATCTGAGTTCTTCCTTGTGGATTATAGCAAGAATGACCCTATCGTTAAGGACTGGACAGTATGGGAGCTTGATAGCCTTGGAATCGTGGACAGAGTTGATTTTGAAATCCAGGTCAGCGAGGGTAAGGAGAAGACTCCAATGCTTTTCTGTATGGATAACTTGAGTGGAGTTATAACCGTAGAAAACTAAGACGCAAAAAAAAGAAGGCCTAAAGAAGGCCTTCTGGAATTTGCATTATCAGTTCCCTGTTTTCAGGGTCTACAGACAAGATCAAATCTTCATGGAGCGGTATCATTGCTGCTCCATTTTTTGTTTCCACCTCTATGCAAGGGTTGCTTGGAATGTCGATGAAGTCAAGGATCTCTCCGACCTCTTCGATGTACTCTTCGTCAAGTCCTTCGCTCTCATCTGCGTCATCAGAAGGGGAGTAGTTGAGAAGGGTCCAACCAGCAAGGAATGAGAAGTCGCCTTCCTCATATTCTTTCTCGCCGAGTTTCTCCTCGTCGATGTATACAGCCTTGCCTACGAGTTCCTCAGAGTCCTCAAAGCTCTCAATATCAGTAAGATGTACAAGGGCTTTGGTGTTGCCTCTCTTCGCTAGAGATTCAATAAAAAAAGGAACCGGAAGTCCATCGAATTCGATGAACACCGGTTCTTCAACTGCGATATCCTCAGGAGCAACATTGCGGAAACCCATTACGAGTTCTCCGTCAGTGCCGTTGGATTTCAACACTTGAGCAATCTGCAGAAGACGCATATTACTCCTCAGTTGTAGCCTCAGCAGCCTCTGCCTCTGCAGCCTGTGCAGCAGCCTCCTCAGCAGCTGCCTTAGCAGCAGCCTCAGCCTCTGCCTTCTTAGCAGCGATAGCCTCAGCTCTCTCCTGATTTACTTTAGCCTCAGCAGCGATAGCCTCTGCGATCTTAGCAGCAGCCTCTTTGCTTAGACCCTCTTTCTTAGCGTTGATCTTTGCATCTTTCTGAGCTTTCCAAGTAGCGAACTTAGCGTCAGCCTGCTCCTGTGTAAGAGCGCCCTTAGCTACACCACCCTGAAGGTGCTTCTTAAGAAGAACTCCCTCATATGAAAGGATGCGCTGAGCAGTTAGAGTTGGCTGAGCACCAACGTTTAGCCATGCAAGAGCCTTGTCTGAATCAAGGATGATAGTTGCAGGGTTAGTGTTAGGGTTGTAAGAGCCAATCTGCTCGATGAAACGACCATTGCGAGGTGCGCGTGAATCAGCCACAACAATGTGGAAGAATGCGAAATTCTTCTTTCCGTGGCGCTGGAGACGAATTTTAACAGCCATTGTGAATCTGTTTTAAATGTTAATAATAATACCTTAATGCTCCCAACTCGTGGGAAAAGCGTGCAAAAGTACTAATAATTATTGACTTAACAAAATCTTGGCTCTGATTTTTTGTGATCAAAATTCAATTCGCCAAATTTTATTTTGTACTTTCAAAAATAGTCTCTATATTTGCAGTCCCAAATTTGAAAAGCGGATGTGGCGTAATGGTAGCCGCGCTACTTTGAGGGGGTAGTGGGAGTTTTCCCGTGCGAGTTCGAGTCTCGCCATCCGCACAAAAGGGACATCTTTTAGGATGTCCCTTATTCTTTTTTAATGAAAGAGTGTAACAACGGAAGCAGAAATGCTTCCTTTTTTTATTTCTGCTCAGGAAGAGCCATCTGGAAGATCTCGCGGATACGTGCCATGTCGTATTTGCTCTCGCGGTTGAAGTAGTAAACTCCGTTCTCCTCCTGCTGTACGTCAGTAAGCTGAGTGTAGCAGAATCCCCAGATCTTGTCGCTCATCTCAATAAGCATCTTCACCTGAGACTCAAGTCTCTTGTAGAACTCCTCTTTTGTTCTTGTTGCATTTCCATAACCCCATGATGCGTCTGAAGGGTTTGCCTCCATACATTTGATACCTCCGAACTCATCAAGGATATAAGGCATGTCGTATGCATATACAGGGAAGCTATATGGGTCGTTCAGGATAGGTTTGTTGAAACCTACGTTTCCTCTTGGACGAGTGCAGAGCTCAAGAGGCTTCTGCTGGAACATCTTTCCTGTCTCCGGATTGTAAAGCTTGCCACGAAGAACCTCAGCGTCCTGCTCGTAGTTGTGCTCTGTCCAGATGTCAGTCTTGCCCAAGATGTGGATACCACCGCTGACAGTAGCTACTGGTCTTGTAGGGTCGATCTTCTTGGTGATGTCGTAGATGTCTCCGATGAAGCGTGGATAGCTGCTCTCGTTTGGCCAGAACTCCTCGTTGAAAGGTGTCCAGGTGATGATAGAAGGGTGGTTGACGTCGCGCTCCATGATGTTAGCCCACTCTGAAAGGTAGTTGCGGACTGCAAGGTTGTCATTTGCGTCCATACCCCAGCTTGGAGACTCTCCCCAAGTGATGTATCCAAGTTTGTCAGCCCAGTAGTGGAAGCGCTCTTCAAAAACTTTCTGGTGGAGACGTGCTCCGTTGAAGCCGGCCTGCATAGAAAGTTCGATGTCTCTGCGAAGTGCCTCGTCAGATGGTGCAGTCCAGATTCCGTCAGGATAGAAACCCTGATCAAGGACAAGTCTCTGGTAGAAAGGCTGGTTGTTGATGTATACCTTTGTGCCCTCAACATGTACCTTACGCATTCCGAAGTAAGACTCAACCTTGTCAATAAGTTTTCCTTCTGCGTCGTAAAGCTCATAAACAACGTCGTATAGGAATGGTGCTCCTGGAGCCCAAAGTTTCATTTTCTTGATAGGAAGGGTGAAGATAGAACCATCTGCTACAAGTCCCTTGCTTGATGCTACAACCTTATCTCCGTCATATACCTTGATTGAAAGCTGGTTGTTTGTTGAGTTTCTGCGAAGGTCAACCTCGAAGCTTACAGTGGCGCGGTCGATGTCAGTGACAGTCTTTACCTTTGTAAGTCCCTGAGGTGCAACTGCCTCCATCCATACTGTCTGCCAGATACCAGTTGTACGTGTGTACATACACTCAAAGTTGCCATGGCGAAGCGACTGCTTTCCTGCAGACTGAAGGCGGCTACGAAGGTCGCTTGATGCGTTCACGACAAGTGAGTGAGTCTTGCCTGGAGTCACAAACTGAGTGATGTCCACTGAGAATGAATCTGAGCCGCCGTAGTGACGGTTGACGAACTTTCCGTCAATCCATACCTCTGACTCATAATATACTGCGCCGAAGTTCAAAAGAATATCCTTGCCAGACCAGTCTGCAGGGATAGTAATCTCTCTCTGGTACCAGATGCACGGGATGAAGTCAAGGTGTTCAACTCCAGAAAGTTTACACTCAGGAGTGAAAGGTACGTTGATCTTTCCATCGAAGGCCTTTCCAGAGGTGAGGTCTCTCTCCCATCCTGTCTTTACAAGGTCAAGGGTATATGTCCACTCTCCGTTAAGGTTCTGCCAAGCCTCTCTTTCGAACTGAGGTCTTGGGTATTCTGGACGAGGAATAGCAAAAAGGGCAACTCCTAAAAATAGGGTTGCAAGTGTTGAAATCAGTTTTCTCATGTTGTAGTGTTATTAAAAAAGCAAAATCCCGGACATAGTGCCCGGGATTTCTATAATTATACAAGTGGCTGACCAGTCATGGCAGCAGGTTGCTCAATTCCCATAAGTTTAAGAATTGTCGGAGCAACGTCTGCAAGTCTTCCGTCCTTCACAGTCTCAACGCCAGCGTTGATTGCGATGAAAGGAACCTCGTTAAGAGAGTGAGCTGTGTTAGGGCTTCCGTCTGGGTTGACAGCGTAGTCTGCGTTACCATGGTCTGCTGTCAACAGGATAGCATAACCATGCTCGATAGCAGTCTCAACAACTGACTTCACGCAGTTGTCAACAGTCTCGACTGCCTTGCAGATTGCCTCGTAAACACCTGTGTGGCCAACCATGTCACCATTAGCGAAGTTAAGGATGATAAGGTCCTCTTTCTCAGTCTTGATGGCCTCAACAAGTTTCTCAGCAACCTCAGGTGCGCTCATCTCTGGCTGAAGGTCGTAAGTAGCAACCTTAGGAGAGTTTACAAGGATACGGTCCTCGTTCTCGAATAGAGCCTCTGCTCCACCGTTGAAGAAGAATGTAACGTGAGCGTATTTCTCAGTCTCGGCAATACGAAGCTGGTTCTTTCCTGCCTTAGAAACAACCTCACCAAGTGTCTCCTGAACGTTCTCCTTGTCGAATAGGATGTGAAGACCCTCGAAAGAAGCATCGTATGGAGTAAGACAACAGTAGTAAAGAGGAAGTGTCTTCATTCCATGCTCAGGCATGTCAGTCTGAGTAAGAACAGCAGTTAGCTCACGGGCTCTGTCGTTACGGAAGTTGAAGAAGATAACAGCGTCGCCTTCCTCTACCTTTGTAAGAGCCTCGCCCTCTGCGTTTGTGATGACGATAGGCTTGATGAACTCATCAGTCACACCCTCATCGTATGAAGCCTGGATAGCCTCAAGAGCAGAAGTAGCCTTAACACCCTTAGCCTCAACAAGAAGATCGTAAGCCTCTTTAACGCGCTCCCATCTCTTGTCACGGTCCATAGCGTAGAAACGTCCGCAGACAGAAGCAACCTTACCGGTTGTCTGAGCCATAGCAGCCTCAAGTCCCTCTACGAAACCTTTACCGCTCTTAGGGTCTGTGTCACGACCGTCCATGAAGCAGTGTACGAATACATCCTCAAGACCATACTCCTTAGCAACAGCAAGGAACTCATATACATGCTCAAGTGAGCTGTGTACTCCTCCCATAGATGCAAGACCCATAAGGTGGAGTTTCTTTCCAGTTGATTTAACATAGTCGTAAGCAGCCTTGATCTCTGCGTTCTCAAGAAGCTTGTGCTCACGACAAGCGATGTTGATCTTTACAAGGTCCTGGTAAACAACGCGGCCAGCACCAAGGTTAAGGTGACCTACCTCCGAGTTACCCATCTGTCCCTCAGGAAGACCAACTGACTCACCACAAGCCTGAAGACGGCTTGTAGGATATTTTGCTCTAAGGGAGTCAATGAAAGGTGCTCCCTGTGTGAAGATAGCATTTGAGCTATCCTGCTTGCCCTCGCCCCATCCGTCGAGGATCATCAAAAGAACTTTTTTATCCATATGTGTTATAATAATTTAACTTTCAAAATTCAAATCATGCAAAGATACAAAAAATTACTTAGTCTTGGTCTTTTTTGCAGCCTTGCTCCTGCTATACGTACTGCTCTTCGGACCCTTGCCACCCTTAGCACTCTTTGAACCCTTGGCTCCCTTAGATCCCTTGGCGCCTTTCGAACCCTTGCCTGAGATATTGTCCCAGAAGCCGTCACTTCCTCTTACGAAAGAGCTGTTGCTCTCATAACCTACCCTGCGTGAAGGGTCTCTCTTCTCATCTCCAAGCTCTACAAGTTCGTAGTCAAGAAGTTTCTGAGCAAGATTTGCCTTCTTCACAGAAATTCTCACCTTGTCTCCAAGACCGTATGTCACTCCAGTACGTCTTCCGACAACAAGGTATCTGTCCTGATCGAATTCAAAGAAGTCGCCGCGGATGTCCCTCAGCGCCACCATTCCCTCAATCTTGGTAGGCTCAATCTCCACATACATTCCCCAGTCAGTAAGTCCTGAGATCTGTCCCTCGAACTCATAACCGACCTTATCCTGCATGAACTCAACAAGCTTATACTTGATGCTCGAGCGCTCAGCCTCAGCGGCAATCATCTCCCTCTCAGAGCAGTACTTGCACAAGCTCTCAAGAGCCTCCTCATTTGCAGAAGGACCTCCTGCAAGATAGTCAGCAAGCAGCCTGTGCACCATAGTATCCGGATAACGTCGGATAGGGGAGGTGAAGTGAGTGTAATATTTGAAGGCAAGACCGTAGTGACCGATATTGTCAGTGTCATACTTGGCCTTTGCCATAGTTCTCAATGAAAGCAGCTCGATGGCATTGAACTCAGGCTTGTCCTTCGCCGCTGCAAAAAGGATATTAAGCTCTCTTGAGATATCCTTGCCGTTGTTGGTCGCACCCATCTTGTAACCGAAATTGCCGATGAAGTTGCGAAGGTTGCTGATCTTATCCTGGTTTGGCTCGTCGTGGATACGGTAGATGAAGGCCTTTGCCTTCTTTTTCGGTTCCTTGATGCCCTTTGACATAAGACCTCTGCATCCTGTTGCGACGTACTCCGCCACCCTTCTGTTCGCAAGAAGCATAAACTCCTCGATGAGCCAGTTCGCCTCCTTGGACACTTTCTGATAGACGCGGATCGGGCGACCCTTCTCATCGCACTCCACCTTCATTTCCGGTCTCTCGAAGCTGATGGCTCCGCTGCTGAATCTCTTCTTGCGCAGTTTGCCGGCGAGGTTGTGTAGGATGAGCACTGCCTCCTTGCACTTGTCCGGGATGAGGCAGCCTGTTGTTACTCCCTCTCCCATCATTGACGGGTCTTTGATGCCCGACAGTCCGTCAGTTCCTCCGCGAAGTTCGGTCTTCATCGCCTTGCTGCCCGCGTCGATGATCTGCTGAGCCGTTTCGTATGCGAAGCGGTAGTCCGAGCGGATGACCGTGCGTCCGAACCACTCCGAAACCAGACGGCCAAGAGGGGTGATCTCGAACACAGCAGAGAAGGTGAGCTTATTCTCATTCGGCCTTAGCGAACATAGCTTGTTGGAAAGTTTCTCCGGAAGCATCGGAACCGTGCGGTCCACAAGGTAGACAGAAGTTCCTCTCTCTCGAGCCTCCTTATCCACAACGGAACCTGGTCGCACATAATGACTTACGTCGGCGATGTGCACACCTATCTCATAGTTGCCGCTCTCCAGTTTGCGAAGCGAAAGCGCGTCATCAAAGTCCTTCGCATCAATAGGGTCGATGGTAAGGGTAAGGACATCAGTAAAGTCGCGACGCTCAGCCCAGTCAGCGGCAGTAATCTCATCACTTATCTCGTCGGCAGCATTCTCCACCTCAGCCTCGAAGCGATATGGAAGCTGGTACTCGGCAAGGATGGCATGCATCTCCGTGTCATTCTCACCAGGTTCGCCAAGCACATCCACAATATGACCGGTAGGGCAGCTGTCGCCCCTTCTCCAATCATCCACAACCGCAGCCACCTTCATTCCGCTTCTCACAGTCATCTCGCGGCTCTGTCCGTCAACAGTCTCAAACAGACCGTTCACCCTGAACAGGCGGTTGTCCAGCTTTACGAGGGCACCGTCCCTCTCTCCGAAGGTAGGAATCGAAATGTCATAAGGCATCACCCTGCTCTCCATGATTACCCACGCCTGACGGCCGGACACCTGAAGAATGCCCACAAAAGGCTTGCGTGAACGCTCGATGATCTCAACAATCTCTCCCTCCTTGCGGCTGCCACCGGACTTCTCCTTTGTAACCACAACCTTGACAATGTCCCCGTTGAGGGCTCCTCTTGTCTTGTTCTGTCTTACAAAGACATCGTCCTCCTGGTCTTCAATGATGATGAAGGCATAACCCTCTCTTGTCATCTGTACCCTTCCTGTAAACTCCGGAAAGGATTTCTTGGCTTGTTTGCGGCCGGGTTTCTCAAACCCCTTGTTTCTTCTAGCCATAATCGTATCTTTAATATCCTCTTTCAATTTCTCTGCGAAGGTCCTTCTCCTTGATGGAGTTTCTCTTGTCAAAGTCCTTCTTACCTCTTGCGAGGGCTATAAGAAGTTTTGCATAGCCCTTGTCATTTATGAAAAGTTTCACTGCCACGATAGTAAGGCCCTTTTCCTTGACTGCTCTCTGAAGTCGAGAGAGTTCCTTTCCTGTAAGTAAGAGCTTTCTGTCTCTTCTCGGATCGTGCTTTCCCCAAGCGCTGCCCCAGAAATACTCAGCCACATGCATGTTTTTCACATACAGCTCTCCGTTGCTGAAATAACAGAAGCCGTCCACCAGCGAGGCCTTGCCCGCCCTGATGGATTTTATCTCTGTGCCGGTCAGTACAATACCCGCCTGAAAGGTCTCGATGAACTCATAGTCAAACGAGGCCCTTCTGTTCTTAATCTCCACACTGCTTTTCGCTTTCGGCATAATTGTCTAGTTTTTTGATTTAACTCCCAAAGTTACTGCTATTTTGTTATATTTGTATCTACAAAGCATAAAATGTTCCTGATGACAAAAAGAAAATTCACCCCAATCCCGCCAATGGCAGAACTTCCGCCGGCAGAGCAGATCGACATCCCCGCAGTCTTGGACTCCTACCTCAGTGGAGCCATCGACCTCATCTGCGTCGTCGGACCCACAGCCTCAGGCAAGACCCGTTACGCAGTCCAGCTCGCACGAGAGATCAACAGCATCCTCGGCGCCCCTCGTGCGGAAATCCTCTCCGCAGACTCAAGGCAGGTCTACAGGGGTATGGACATCGGCACAGGCAAGGACCTTGGGGAGTATGAGGAAATTCCCTACCACCTCATGGACATAGTGCCCGCAGGAGCAAAATACAACATCTTCGAGTACCAGCGTGACTTCGAGGCAGCCTACAAGTCCATCGTGGACAGGGGAGGCATCCCCATCCTCTGCGGCGGCTCCGGCCTGTATGTAGAGGCAGCCACCTGCGGCTACTCCCTTCCGGAAGTACCTCCAGACCCTGAACTCCGTGCAGAGCTCGAGGCAATGGAGATGGATGTGCTGGTCGCAAGACTCGCAGCACTCAAACCCCTCCACAACACAACGGACTACGACACGAAGAAAAGGCTCATCCGCGCCCTGGAAATCGCCATCTTCGAGGCAAAGAACCCCGTTCAGCGAAGCGCCTTCCTTCCGAAAAACACCTACTTCATCGGCACCCTCGTGGATAGGGAGACCCGCAATGCGAAGATCGACGCGCGTCTGGATGCCCGAATCGAAGAGGGAATGGTGGCGGAGGTGAAAGGTCTTCTGGACAGTGGAATTTCTCCTGATGACTTAATATATTACGGCTTGGAGTATAAATTTGTTACACAACATATAGTCGGAGAGCTCACTTTAGAGCAGATGAAGCTCCAGTTGGCAACTGCAATCCATCAGTTTGCCAAAAGACAGATGACCTGGTTCCGAGGCATGGAAAGAAAGGGAATAACTATTCATTGGACAAAAGTATAACCACATAAATTTCAAGTTATGAAGACACTTACAAACGGCCTTCTCACCCTCAGCGTGAAGAAGATGGGAGCAGAACTTTGCAGCCTTAAGAAAGGCGATAAGGAATATTTATGGCAGGCTCTTCCTGAGTTCTGGAACAGACACTCTCCAGTGCTTTTCCCAATTGTAGGAAGCGTATGGGAGGGAACTTTCAGAATCGATGGGAAAGAGTATAAGATGGGTCAGCACGGCTTTGCAAGAGACCTTGAATTCGAACTTGTGGAAGAGGCAGCTGACTTCCTTCACTTCAGACTCAGCTCAAACGAGGAGTCAAAGAAGATCTATCCTTACGACTTCACCCTTGACATCTCATACAGACTTTATGGAAACAAGGTGGATGTGAAATGGGATGTGAAGAATACAGGCAGCGAGAAGATGTACTTCCAGATCGGAGCGCATCCGGCCTTCTATTTCCCTGATAGAGACCCGTCTACAAAGAACAGAGGTATCTTCGAATTCGACCAGCAGGGTCCTGTCGAGTACATCCTTCCTACAGAGAAAGGCTGCTGTGATACTGAGCACACCTACATCATGGATACAAAGGATGCAAGACTGCAGTTGGACACATCAACCTTTGATATCGATACCTTCGTTATCGAGAACTGGCAGGTAAAGAAGGTTGCCCTTCTTCACAACGACGGCAGCCCATACCTCAACATGACCTTCAATGCCCCTGTAGTGGGACTTTGGTCGCCTCCTAAGGTGGATGCTCCATTCGTATGTATCGAGCCTTGGTACGGAAGATGCGACAGAGTCGGCTTTACTGGAGAGTTCAAGGACAGAGACCATGTAAGCAGCCTCAACCCGGAGGAGACCTTCTCAACTTTCTATACAATCGAAATTGAGGAATAAAGCAAAAAACTCCTATCTTTGACTCCCCAAAACTAAACGACGACAATGAAATTATCCGAACTGAAAACAGGTGAACGTGCTGTGATTGTTAAAGTTACAGGACACGGAAGCTTCAGAAAAAGAATCATAGAAATGGGCTTTGTGCGTGGTAACAAAGTCCGGGTGATACTCAATGCTCCGCTCAAGGATCCTATTGAGTATGAGATCATCGGATATAAGATTTCTCTTCGTCGTGAGGAGGCAGATAAGATAGAGGTCATCAGTGAAAGTGAGGCCAAGGTTGCACTTGAGCAGAAGGAAGACCTTTCTGCCTTGCCTGCGGATCCGTCGGATGGCCGTCTCATCGAACAGATGGAAAACCTTGCCGACAAACGCAGACGCGAGATAAGGGTGGCCCTCGTAGGTAACCCTAACTGCGGCAAGACCTCACTTTTCAATTTCGCATCCGGAAGCCATGAGCATGTAGGAAACTACAGCGGAGTGACAGTGGATGCCAAGGAAGGCAGTTTCGAACATGGTGGATATAAGTTCATCATAGTAGACCTTCCGGGAACATATTCGCTTTCGACATATAGTCCTGAAGAACTCTATGTCAGAAAACATCTCATTGAGGAGACTCCGGACATCGTAGTGAATGTCGTGGATGCCTCAAATCTTCAGCGTAACCTCTACCTCACCACCCAGCTCATCGACATGGACCTTAAGGTGGTTCTGGCCTTGAACATGTATGACGAACTTCAGGCAAAGGGAGACCATCTGGATATCACCCAGTTCGGCTATCTTCTTGGTTCGCCCGTAGTTCCTACCATAAGCCGCACAGGAGAGGGGATACCTCAACTTCTGGACACCATCGTCCAGGTCTATGAAAAATCAGATCCTAAGCTCGCCCGTCACATCCACATCAACCACGGATCTGAACTGGAGCAGAGCATAAGGCTGATCAAGGACCTCATCAAGAAAAACAGCGACATCCGCTTCAAATATTCGACAAGACTTCTTGCCATCAAGTATCTCGAAGGAGACAAAGAGGTGGAGGAAATTGTTGAGAAGTTCCCGAACAGAGACGAGATCATCGCCTGCCGCTTCGAACAGCAGCAGCGTATCCACGACCTTCTCGGCGTAAGCGCAGAGGCGGCGATAGTTGACGCAAAGTACGCCTTCATCCAAGGTGCGCTCGCTGAAACCTTCACCCCGCACAAGGGAAAACAGCGTCCGCGCGCAAGCTTGAGCGATAAGATTGACGCCATCGTGACAAACCGCTTCCTTGCCTTCCCGATCTTCCTGATGTTGCTGTATGTAGTCTTTACATGTACCTTCAACTTAGGAAGTTACCCTATGGTGTGGATCGAGTGGATAGTGGAGAAGTTCGGTGAGTTCGTTGCGATGACCCTGCCTCAGGGATGGGTGAAGGAACTTATTGTTGACGGAGTTATCGGAGGAGTCGGCAGTGTACTTGTCTTCCTTCCGAACATCCTGATTCTCTACCTCTTCATCTCATTGATGGAGGACTCTGGTTATATGGCCCGTGCCGCCTTCATCATGGATAAGGTGATGCACAAGATGGGTCTGCACGGAAAGTCCTTTATTCCGATGATAATGGGCTTTGGATGTAACGTCCCTGCGATAATGGCGACAAGGGCGATCGAGAGCCGAAAGAGCAGGCTGATTACTATCATGATTCTGCCGTTCATGTCGTGTTCGGGCCGAATGCCGGTGTATATCCTTGTTGCGGGTGCCTTCTTCCCTAAGGGGGCGGCCCTTGTGATGCTGGGTATGTATGCCTTCGGCATTCTGATGGCCATCCTGTCGGCAAAGGTGATGAGCTGGTATATCAAGGATGACGATCTTCCTTTCGTGATGGAACTTCCTCCGTATAGGGTGCCGACCGGAAAATCCATTTTCAGACATACCTGGGAGAGGGGAAAGCAGTATTTGCAGAAGATGAGCGGTACCATCCTCATCTGCTCTATCCTCATTTGGGCACTGGGTTACTTCCCGAATCATAATACTCCAGGAATGACTCCTGAGCAGAGACAGGAAAATTCATATATCGGCTATGTCGGCAAGACTATCGCTCCTATCCTTGAACCCCTTGGTTTTGAATGGAGAATGGGAGTCGGTATTGTGGCCGGAGTCGGAGCAAAGGAACTTGTTGTGAGTTCTATGGGAGTGATGTATGGAGCCGATGAACTTGAGGATGCCGAACTTGTTGCAGAAGAGGGTTCAGAGGAAATAGGAGACACTATTTTACAAAGAGCGCTGCAGAGATCCATTACCCCTGCAGCGGCACTCGCGTTCATGATATTTATCCTGCTTTATTTCCCTTGTGTGGCAACTTTTGTAGCCATCAAGAACGAGACCACTTCATGGAGATGGGCAATTTATAGTGCCATCTACACCATCATCCTCGCTTGGGTAATGGCCTTCATTACCTACCGTTTGGCCTTGTTATTCTTCTAAAAAGGGGGTAGATATCCTTTTTTCGCCTTTTGTTTGCTAATTTCCCCTTAAAAACAGAAGCAGAACCTTGTCTTTTCTGTATTTTTTTGTTAAACTTGCGAACCCATAATCTAAAGTTTTAATGCCAGATGTATAGGAGCGCAATATTTCGAATCCTTTTAGCAGTGATGCTGGGGATGATTTTGTGGTCTCAGGATTTGAGAGCGCAGCGCTTTGCTATATCTACGAACTTGGTGGAGTGGGCAACTGTATCGCCAAATTTCAGTCTTGATTTTTCTCTTAGTCAGCATCATGCTGTCTCAATGTCTGCTTCCGTTTCTCCTTGGAAACTTACAGACAAAACCTATCTAAGTCACATCACAGTATCGCCAGAGTATAAGTACTGGTTCAATATGCCTTTCTATGGACACTACTTGGGAGCAAATGCCGTATATTCTTCATACGACCTTTCTCTCGGTTCGACGGCAAAAACCGGAAACCTTATCGCTGCAGGCGTTACTTATGGATATAGTATTCTTTTAGGAAAAAAATGGAACATTGTCCCTAATATCGGTTTGGGTGCCGGAGTTGATCTGGGTACGGTGGCTAAGTTCGTGCCAGTGGTTACTCGATTGGGGGTTACAATTCAGATGGTAGTACGATAGATGAAGCGTTTACAATGGCTTTTAACCTTCATTCTACTCATAGCACCATTTACAGGGTTAAAAGCACAGCACGAGATACGAATACAGGGTGTTGTAAGGGATGTAACTACCTCCGAGCCGATAGGAGGAGTTTCCATCATACATAATGGCAATCAAGTGGCGTTTACCGACATCGATGGTAAATATGCTGCTTTCGTTCCTAATAATGCCAGTCTTCTATTCTATAAGCCTGAGTATAACGATTATGTCACAAATGTTGACAACAGGCAGATCCTCAATGTAAACATGACTGTCAAGATGGTTGAGTTGGATGAATCCATCGTTGTGGGTAAGATGTCCAAGAAGACCATTGTTGTCGATCAGACTGAACTTGAGATTGTTGGAAACTACTTCCACCTTAAGACTAAGTTCAGGGTGCCTAAGCATATCTTCACAACAGACAAGAGATTCATAGTTCAACCGACCTTGTTCAATGTAACAAGGGAGACTGCTGAGTACTTCAGACCGGTAGTCATTGATGGTGAGGTGTATAAGATCAATCGCCAGAGAATTATGGGTTTCCAGGAAGATGATGACGTCCTTAAGCCTTACATCGTCGATAATACCCTTCCGGAGACAGATCATATCTATGCCTATCATGACTCTGTTTTTATCGCGCGTGAGCATTTTAATGAGGACTTCAGAGCGGAGTGTTTCCTTGCAGTGAACTCAAACTTTGAGAATGTCAAGCGAGACTTCCTTGATACGGTTGTCATTGCTCGAGGTACACAGAACCCTCTACGCTTCCTTGACTATAAGATAGACCCTCTTGAACTCACAGATACCAGCTTTATTCCAAAGCCTGAGATGAAGCTCGTGGCTGAGAAGGGAGTCTCAAGAATCGGTTTCGTTATTGGTAAGGCTGAGATAGATAAGAAGAACCCTCAGAATGAGGTGGAGATGAATGCCATCAAGCAGAAATTGGCAGACATTACTTCCAATAGATTCTCGACACTTAATGGTATCGAGGTCATCGGTTATGCTTCTCCAGACGGCGTGTATAGGAATAATGCCATCCTTGCCCAGAAACGTACAGATGTGGTCTTGAATGAGATCGTATCTTCTCTTCCAGTGACAATCCAGAAATATGTCAAACTTTCTTCAATGTCAGTAGTAGAACCTTGGAGTAAGGTCGCAGAGTTCATGGAGGGAGATTCTCTTGCACTTGCAAAGCAGGTAAGGGAAATTGTCGTGGCAAACAATGACGACTATGTCAAGACTCAGGCTCAGTTAAGAAGACTTCCTGGTTACAAGGATCTTATTGCCAACACCTATCTTCCTAAACTTCGCCGAGTTGAGTATCTCATCAACCATACTGTCTTCCGTAATCTTACAGTCCCTGAAATATGGGATAGATTCCATCGTGGAGAACAGGATATCTCACGTTATGAGTATTGGAAGATGATCGAGTCTTGCGAGGATTCTCTCAAGAAGGTTGAGATGGAGAGAATTGCTCTCAAGCAGTACAAGAATTTTACTATCATTGCCAATAGAGAGGCAGTGAGATTGCATAGTGTAGACTCAATTAATCTCGATGTCTTAAGACCTTGTGTGGATAGATACGCCCCTCAAGCTGTTGTTTTCAACCAATCCTTGATGGCTCTTAAGTCTGGCGATGTCCAGCTTGCGGACTCGTTGATGCGTTATATGCCGACAACTCCCGAGAACTCCTATCTCAAGGCAATTGTCAATACTCTTAACGGAAACTATGACGAGGCTTATCCATTCATAGCATCTATGGGTGGATTGAACGAGGTCTTGATACTCTTGTGTCAGGGTCGTAATAAGGATGCAGATGCTAAGATTACAGTCCTTCTTGAGGATCAGACAAACTGGAAGGATGCTAAGGTCTGGTATGTGAAGGCAATCTGTGCAAACAGACTTGAAGACCTTAACTGGGCAATTGATGCCCTTACACAGGCTATTGCTCTCGACCCTAAACTCGAGGAGATTGCACGTTTGGACTCAGACGTGATGGATATTATTGAAATTATCAGTCCTAAAGAAGAAGAGAAGGTAGAATGAGACGTATATGGCACATATTAGTTTTAGTTCTTGCTCTTATTATAGGATTGCAAGTAGACCTGTATGGTCAGAAGAAGGATTCTCCGACAAATGACAGGAATGCTATTGACTATCGCTACCAGAAGTATAATAATAAGATCCCTGTATTTCCAGATAGCGTAGTCTTCCGTAATAAGTTCTACAATATATTCAGCGGCGGCATCATAAACGATTGGGAGAAGACAAATGCTCTTGGAACTTCTATGACTGGCTTGTCTACTCGCTTCACTATCGGTTATGCCCTCACCCCAGTTCACGGCATAGAGACTGACTTCCTATATAATAATATAAAGGAATCAGACCAGTTTGGAGTCAATGTGAACTATGTGATGAATATCAACAATTTTGCAAACAGAAGATATGCATATAACAAGTTAGAGGCTCTTTTGATTGCAGGTGTTTCATATAAATATGCCAAAGACCACTCTTTCGGAGTCAATACAGGACTTCGTCTTCAGTGGAATCCAGGCATCAATGCGGGTATCTTCATCGAACCTAAGATGAATCTTATGTCGTCTTCAGACCCTTTGAGGACAATTTCCACCCAGCCTTCAGTATCCATGGGTCTTACCCTAAGATACCATCCTCCTAAGTACTATCTATGGGACTACTTGACTCCATTTGCGATAAAGACCAACCTCCTATACGATGCAGCAACTGCCATAAATATAGGTATAGAGGTGCCTATTCGCGACCATTGGTCTGTGGCCTTTGATTGGGTAGGCCCATGGTGGAGTCTGTACAACAAGCAGAAATATTTCCAGATCATGAATGGAAATATGGAGGGAAGATATTGGTTTGGCAATAGAGAAGATAAGTACCAGCTTACAGGCTGGTTTGCCGGAGCCTCTGTAGGAGGTGGTATCTATGATATCATGTTCAGATATGATAAGGGAATCCAGGGAGAGTTCCAGGCTTACTCTCTTGTTGGAGGTTATGCCCATGCCATCAACCATAGCGGAACCTTGAGATTGGAGTACTCTCTTGGTCTTGGAATGCTTCAGTCCGAGTATGTGAAATACTGGTGGGATGGCTTTGACTACGCCCTTATCTCTCCAAGTCCACAGACATGGAAGACAACCTGGTTCGGCCCTACAAAGGCTCAGGTGTCACTTGTGTATATGTTGAAGATCAGATCTAAAGTAGGAGGAAGACCATGAGAAGACTAGCCCTCATAACTCTTACTGTTCTCTCCATGGTACTTTTGTCATGCCAGAGAAAGGTCCTTCTTGAGCCAGGTCACAAACACGGAGAGGAGGTCTACATCAATATTGATGTGGATGTGCAGGTGGATGCTGAGTTGGAAGGAGATGCCTCACTGTATACAGAGATTCTTCATAAGGCCCGTACTACAACAATTGTCGCCTATCCTCGTTCTTCAACTGCAAGATATGGAGTACATAAGATTCAAGGACTAAATGGATCCATCTGGCTTATGCCTGGAGTCTATGATCTTCTTATCTACACATCAGACTTCTACGAACTCGACGGAATCTATTATAGAGGACTGGAGCAACCGGCAACTGCAGAGGGTTACACCAATTCAGTCAAGGTGTCCAAGAATCTTCCTGTTAAGAGTTTCAATATGGAGAATCCAGACCCATTGTTCGCGCATTACTATAAGACCTTTGTAGTCGTAGAGGGAGAGAATAAGGTGAGCGAAGGACTTGATCCACGAAGTTATAAGTATTGGTTTGAAGTGAATGTTGACGGACTTGACTACATTACCTCTGCTTCCTTGGAAATCGATGGAATGTATACTTCAGTCTTCCTTAAGGACGGAGCCCATAGGTCTGATGAGTACGGAACTCAGAGAGTTGAGGCAACCATCCACAAAGATGAGAACAAGATCAAGGGAGAATTCTTCTCATTCGGCCCGCACCAAGGCTCAGATGTGAAGAACTCAATGATCCTGACCTTCGTCAACGGACGTACCATCCGAATCAAGCTTGACGATATCTCGCCAGAGATAAAGAAACTCACCAAGGGAGGAGAGATAAAGATCGACCAGAAGATCGTCATCAACGTCGACGATACAGGAGCAGGCTTTACTCCAAATGTTGAGGACTGGGTAAATGAAGAAGTAATTATACCGCTATAGACGGAAAAATAAAATATAAAAACAAATATTAACAATTAAACAAAACATTATGAAACGTTTCTTTTTCATCGCTACTATGGCGATAATGGCAATAGGTTGCCAGAAGACTGAGATTCAGAACGAGGTCTTCAAACCTATCGGTTTCAACACAGAAGTCGGCAAGCAGACTCGTGCTATTGCAACCAATGGTTACTATGAGAGCCAGCCTTTTGCGGTTTATGCTTATGGATGGCAGAATGGTGAGGCTAATGACGATCCGGTAATGGATAATGTGGAGATTTATTGCGAAACTGGAGCGCAAGAGAAGACAGAATCAACTCCTGCAGTTGAGGCTGTTTGGAAAGCTAGAGGTGCAGTTAATAAGTACTACTGGCCAAACGACCCTGAAACTTTTTTGAATTTCTATGCTTATTCTCCAGCTTGGAACTGTGCAAATACAGGTGATACTCAAGCCTCACCTTATGCCAATCATCAGAAGTTGACTTTTGTTGAGGCAGAAGGTAATGGCGTTTCTCATGATGAGGACAATGGACTTAAATTGACTAACTATGTACATAATAATATGTATGTAGACTTTATGGTTGCCACGCCAGTTTTAAGAGCAAAGTATAGTGATCAGGCAGGAGATGATAAGGGGGCAAAATCTGTTCCAGTAGAATTTTCTCATAAATTCACTCAGGTAAACTTCACTGTGAAGATTGCTGAACAGGAATCATATCCAGATGTAGACTTTGCAATCAATAGCATCACTTTGAATGCTATTCCAAGCCAGGCAAATTATGTAGATAAAACAAATACTTGGACTCTTCAGCCAGAAGGTCAAGTTGCCAAGTTGGATTATGTTGTTTATCCTGCAACAACATTAGCTGACGCTAATTTTAAGAATAATGCAGAAGCGGTAGTTAATACTGTAGCTGAAGGCAAAACAGGAAATGAGGTAAATGTAATTCTAAGAACAGATTCTGCTGATAGAAACACAATTGAAGAGAAAGTTATAGATGAAAATCAACAGGAAACAACTCAAACGAGAACGTTAAATGCCAAAGAGAATCCAGGAACATCATTCAATACAACTCCTGTAACTATGATTCCTCAGAATTTGGCAGGTTTGACTTGTACAATTGTCTATACAGTTTCTGGAACAGGTGTAGCAACAGAGACTATTACTAAGACATTTAACCTTGCTAACGGCACTCTAACAGCCTGGGCACCAAATATGAGTGTAAGATATACTCTTACAATGAGTCTAAATGAGATTACATTCTCTCCAAGCGTAACTACTTGGGATGATGAAACAGACGTTTATTATGATTTCAATGATAATTCAGAGAATGGCAATCTTCCATCAACTCCTGCTCAGGGTGCATAAACTATATAACAGCAAAATCATTATACTCGATGAAAAAGAAATCGGTTGGATCCGTAAGGGTCCAGCCGATTTCTTTTTATGCGGGTATGTTGATGGAAACCAAACTTAATCTATTGTTTTTGAGAAAATTTGCTGGGGTTTGTTTTTGTGGTTGTGTGTTGCGATAGTGTCGCCTTGGTATATTATCGCTCTCTGATTTGTTTTTTTTGGGGAGGGATAATGTTAATTTATTTTTGTAAATTTGTTAGGTTGTTTAAAAACTATCAGGTTTGTATGTTGGGTTATACCCTGTAAGCGAATGGATTGAATGGTGATATGAAGCTTGATCTGAAATATAAGCTGACAATATTTGTTTCTCTGTTGTTGCTTTCGTGTCAGAATTATGAATTGGCACCTACGGAAGCAGTAACAGATGCCATTACATTTTCTGTAAGCAGCAATGCCGGATATTCGGCATCTACTCGTGCTGGGGGAGAATCGTTGGTACTTATAAGTGATGATTATGCAGACTCTTTACTGATACAACTCTCTGACATATCGTACAACCAAGACACTCCCATTACCAAAGGAGTTCCTGTTACAGACAACAACTTGAATTTGTACGGAGAGAAGATAGCTTTAAAGGCTTTCTATGAGAATGAGCAATTCGTAAACGATGTGTTTGTGTTTGACCAAAACGGTAGTGTACGAACCAGTATAGCCTGTTACTGGCCGGTAGCGGAAAATGCAATGGTCAATTTCTGGAGTTTTCATCCAAAAGAAATTGCTCAGGCCCCTGATTATATCATCTCAAATGATGCAACAGCGCCTTCCCTTTCTTTTTATTATAATCAGAAAAAAGCCGGTGAAGACATACTTGAAGACATACTTGTAGATGCTACAGAGCAAAAAGATATGTTCATGGCATATGCCAGACAAGGAAAAGAAAGCGGTTCAGTCGATCTGAACTACATCCATGCCCTGTCATCAATAAAGTTTCAGACTGGCAAAGCTCTCTCCGGTGAAGTTCAAAACATTACAATCTCAAATGTCTATGCTGGAGGAACACTTACATATTCGCCAAATGGATCAGACAAGATTTCATGGGATCTTGACGATGATAGATGCACTCTGGATCAGGACTTTGCAAAGGGCATTGAAGAAGACTTTATCGGTGATCTGTCCCAGGGTATTAACAGAGACATAGACAACACCATCTTCATGCTTATACCTCAGCCTCTTGCAGAGAAGACTCTCACAATAACATACCTTAGAGAGGGTGACACCCAAGCTAAAACCTACACAGCAAACATTCCTGGTGAAAAATGGGAGCCAGGTAAATCGTATACATACACTATATCATTGATGGATGGATTTGGCATTGATATAGAAACCACGTCCCAACCTTCAGGCACCAGTGTAATCGGTGGAATACAAATCGAGAACAGTAACAACAGAACCTGTTATATCCGCGCTATGATAATTGCTAACTGGGTGGATGAGGATGGAAATGTTGCGGCGATTCTGAATCCTGACGAGGTGAATTTGAAAATATCTGGAGGAAACAGCAATTATCAACTGAGTGCAGACTGGGGGAATTATTGGTTCTACGACACAAATACCAATATATATTATTATAAGAAACCACTCACGAAAACAGAGTCTACAGCAGATCTTTTTAAGGAATTTACAAATCCTATACAGCATTCAGAAGGGTTGAAGCTGGATTTTGTTGTACTTGTACAGGCAGTCGAGGTTACTTCTGTAAGGACTGCTTGGGGTGAAACTATTGCCAACATTTTGGAACTGCCATGAAAAGAATAATCTTGCAAAAATATCTCATCCTGTTATTGTTATTCATAGCAGGCACTGCATCTGTTTGGGGGCAGACTGAAATAACATTCGATATTTCTAACGCTAGTGTATTGTTGACAGACACTAATTACTCCGGTAAAAACAGCCAAGGAATACTTGTATCAGGCGAACATAATCCTGCAAACAAATACATTGTTACGGGTGAAACTACACAGTATTATATACAGGTCGGAAATTCAACCACATTTGCTTCCAGCGACTTTTTAATTTACCTGAACAATGTTGAAATACGTAGGAGTACAAATAGCAAGGGAGCCTTTGCTGTATACAATCAGGGCAATAGTAAGGTGGCTGTAATCCTACAAAATAACAGCAGAAATATTCTCTATAGTGGAAGAAGCCGTGCCGGTCTAGAAAAAAGTGGCGGAGCCGAAGCAGATGGTACGTTAATTATTTCTTGTGAGGCGGGTTATGAAGAATGGAAAAAAGATCCTACACATGGACACACTACGGGAACTGATAACCACTCAAACTGTACAGAAACTTGTGGTCATTTGGATGCAAGAAGTGGAAACACTTGGAATAAAAATGCAAGTGAAGAAACCTATAATGCAGCAGCCCAAACTTATAATGCGGGTGCTGGTATAGGAACAGCAGGATATGGTTCTGATGGCGTGAATGTAAAAAATCAAGCTGCAGGAACAAATGCCCTGGTAAACCTAACCATTGCAGGAGGAAATATTGAAGCCCGCGGTGCCTGGGGTTATGCAAGCGGCACCTCTGGAGGAGCAGCTGCAATAGGTACGGGATCTGCTGCTACACAAGAGTCTATAAGTGGTACTATAACAGGTCTTAAAATTACAGGTGGTAACATAAAAGCATACCGTATAGACAACTCTGCAGCTTGTATTGGCGGAGGTTACCGAAGCGGTTATGTAAATATGGATATCTACGGAGGCACCATTGATGCGAC